>Ga0190314_1000159_pt1 | contig 27492 bp, 33 predicted proteins | sample 4870071112_MG_FD_165055 | JGI IMG/M metagenome (GOLD analysis project Ga0190314, IMG submission 165055) | Hydrothermal vent sediment bacterial communities from Southern Trench, Guaymas Basin, Mexico - 4870-07-11-12_MG | ecosystem: Environmental > Aquatic > Marine > Hydrothermal vents > Sediment ...
AATTGGCAATTGCAGATATGGCCATTGGTTGTTCATCTATCTCTTTGAGCATGAAGTGTGGATACGATCCCTTGTCCGTGCCAGTGATATCTATTTTCATCTCTTCTGGTTGTTTGTTAATAATGTTACCAGAAAAGTCGGTGACTCTGTAATCTCCATCAAAGAAAACTGCCTCTCCATCGTTGAGGTATACAACCTTGTTGGTATATTTAGCAAAGGCGATTGGGTCGCTTGATACAAAAAATTCATTGTCTCCTATACCAACAACTAGGGGGGAGAATTTTCTTGCTGCCGCCATCTCCCCGCTTGTATGTATAGCCACTATAGCAAAGCTACCATTTAGCCTGCCAACTGCGGATAAGAATGCAGAATCAAACTCCTTGTCCTTCATCTCCTCCTCTATTAGATGTGCAATGACCTCAGAATCTGTGTCAGACTTGAACGTGTGTCCCTTGGCAGTGAGGTCTTTCCTTATCTCCTGATGATTTTCTATTATGCCGTTATGGACGATGGCTATATTACCATCGCATGATGTGTGTGGATGCGCATTTTTCTCGCTTACTCCCCCATGGGTCGCCCACCTTGTATGGCCAATGGCTAGATGGGATTCGGGTATTGATTCTAAATCAGTAAACTTTCCTATTTCGCCAACTTTTTTTAACAAGAACATGCCTTTCTGGGTAATCTCTGCTATTCCCCAAGAATCGTATCCTCTGTATTCTAGTGTCTTCAACCCGTTTATTACAATATCCCTTGCGTTTCTGTTTCCCTTGTACCCAATAATTCCGCACATGGGATAGTTTTTAGAAAAACTATTTTAAAATGCATTTGGAAAAATAACCCATGCGATTTATAGAATTTATGTACAACGGCGTCAGAGCTGGTCTGGGATTGAGGGAGATTCTTACAACAAGAAGGTTCAAAGATAAACTTTATTCCATGCTAGTCAAAGAGATGCAATTTAGCCCTAGTGTCTTGTCTGCCAAAGAAGATCTACTGATAAGGGAATTCAATCTAGCTCATTGGGATGGGACAATAAGCAAATGGAGGATTGAACATTGCCATAGAGTAAAGAAAATATCATTCTCGCTCTGCAAACAGTGCAATCCAAGAATATTAGAGATCGCTTCAAGGCTTCACGACATAGGAAAGGTTGGTGGAGAGAGAAGGCATGTGGAGTTTGGAGTGAAGCTTGTTAAGCCTTTCTTATCCGCGTACTTCCAGGACGAAGCTCTGCCAGTCATTGAAGCAATACGCCTTCACCAAAAGCCAGCGAATGACTGGGAACTCCTGAATGCTAGTCAGGAAGCCAAAGTTCTAAGAGATGCAGACAAACTAGAGAAAATCGGTCCAAGTGGTATTGCCTTGCAAGTGGCGAAGCTGGCGTTCAGCGGAAAGCCTTTGAAGCTATTGTTCTCAAAGGACTATGATGAGGACTGGCTGAAAAAGCATCTGCTCACAGAAGAAGATTTCATCCTAAAAAAATCAAAGAAGCTAGCAAAGGAGAGAATTGCGTTTGAAAAGAAATACCTAGCTAGGATCTCCAAAATCTATGTGTCCTGATAAATTTCCTCTCTGCATCTATTATCTTCTCCACCAATCTCTTTCCTCTGTTTCCACTGGCTAGTATCCTGGCTGCCGTCTCTGGTCCAATTCCCTTTCCAGCCAGGACCATCAATGCCCTCTTCCCATACTCCCTAATTAATGTAGCAACCCTCACTTTATCTCCTGGATAGTCAGGTATGAAAAACATTCTTCCACCACATTGACAAACTATCTTGTCAGGATAATCCTTTACCTTCCTGTACATGAGTCTCCCACAGTTCATGCATTCTATGCTGACGTATGTATTCATGAGCCTTTCCTTGACTATCTCAACTATCTCCTCTGTTGGCTTCTCAGCAAGGAAATAGCTTGTTCCAGATGACAAAAAGCTGGCTAATTTTGAAAACTGTTTTCTCTTAACCCGTTCTATTCTCACACTTCCTTTCTGTATCCCTATTAGTAATTTCTTTGTTCCTTGTATGTCCATTTTATCAAAAAAGACTTCCTTCATTGCCTCGGTGTACACGGGAGAATTTATCATTGCAGATATTATCCTTCTTATACTTATCCTTGAATAATCAACGTCCTTAGCTAAGAGGCCAAACCTTTTTGCTACGTGAATGAATCTAGACTTAAAACTAGAACTCCTAGACAGGTATGAAGAAAGCATCGTCTCTACGCTATTTGGGTCTATCTCTTTTATCACTCCAATTACATCATCAGCTCTTGCGTCTAAGCCTATTCTGTACGCATCCACCCTTTTGTTTATTGACCTCCCGTACTTCATTGAGAGATGACCAGCAATTAATTCTGCAAGTGTTTCATTTACCTTGTTCCCATATGGAGAATGTATAACTGTGGTTCCAGGGACCTCTTCTACATATATCTTGTTGGGTGTCGGGATAAATTCTAGTTTTGATGCGAATTTCAATATTGCCTTCCTGTCAACAATCTCCTTTGGTGGGTTCTTCCATCTAAGTGAAACTTCGTTCGCCACTTTAGTAGAAACAGGTATCTCCTCTCCAACCCAGTCAGGTATGGCTGCTGTGAAGTCGGACGCTGGTTCAACTATAACTTCGTTTTCTGTTATGTCTATAACCTTCCACGGAGAGCCTTTTGTTATGAAGACCGCTCCGAGGTATAAATGATCTGATACAAATATCTCGTCAAGTACACCAACATTCTTTCCTGATATTCTGTTCTTGACCCACAATTTCTTTTCGTCTGGGATGGTGGAAAGATTTGAGAAGTAATACACATATGCCTTTCTTCTTGCTTTGTAGCTATCATCATTTAGCCATATCAACCTCTCCTCGTCTAACGTTTTTAGGACGTCTAAGAACTCTGTCCATGTCAAGTCATGATATGGATATGCCCTTCTAACTAAATTGAACGCATAATCTAGTTTAACTCTACCAATATCTAGGCTCAGACCGACTATTTGATGAGCGAGGACGTCTAGTGGTTTTTCTGGTATATTCAGCTCCTCAAGTTCCCCTTTTTTGGCAAGCTCGGCAATTACTCCTGATTCTAGTGTGTCCTCTTCATCTCCAGCGATTATTACCCCTCTTGGTCTCTTTTCTATGGAGTGTCCAGACCTTCCAATTCTTTGAACAAGCCTTGTCACTTGTCTCGGGCTCATATATTGGATTACCAAATCAACCCTACCAATATCTATCCCTAGTTCTAAACTGCTTGTGGCTATCAAACCCTTTATTTTGCCTCCTTTAAACTTCTTCTCAGCTAGAAGGCGGACGTCCCTAGATAAGCTTGAGTGATGAACAGATATATTGTGTCTCTTATCCCAGGCAAGGTATCTGGAAGCTAGAAGTTCTGCCATTGACCTTGTATTAACGAATGTGAGAACAGCTCCATGATCTTCAACTAGCTCGTGTATTCTTCTAAGTCTTGCAACAGCGGATGGGTGTAATCCTAGTGCCTCTCCAGTCCTCTTGTCGTCTTGATTGGGTCTTGGTGATTCAACTGTTATATCTATTTTCCTTTGTTTAGCTAGGGTTATCTTTTTCTCCAATCCAAGAAAATTCATGGCCTTATCTGGATCTCCTATTGTGGCAGAGATACCTATCCTCTGAAACTTTGCCCTGTCTGCCAGACGTTCCAATGCCAGGACAAGCTGGCTTCCCCTCTTGCTCTCTATTAGCTCGTGAAGCTCGTCAACCACAACCCATTTTACATTGGCTAGATGCTTTCCAATTCTCTTGGCTGGGAGAATACTTTGAAGCGTCTCTGGTGTTGTAACCAATATCTTGGGTGGTTCTTTTGCCTGCTTCCCTCGCTCTGATTGCTTTGTATCTCCGTGTCTTAGACCAACAGTTATTCCTAGTTTCTTTGCCCACCAGAATGTTCTCTCAAATATGTCTCTGTTCAACGCCCTTAATGGGGTTATGTATAACATAGCTATAGATGGGGGGTTGTCTTCCAGTATTTTGCTCAAGATTGGAAGCAGGGCTGCCTCTGTCTTTCCATAGCCTGTTGGTGCAACTATTAACACATTCCTGCCAGAGGCCACCTCTGGGAATGCCTTTTTTTGTATTTCTGTGGGTTCTGGGAACCTTTCCTTGAATAACTTCTCCACTTCTTTGCTTAGATAACTCATGCTCTTCCTCTCTCCTTCTTTCCTGTAAACCTGTGGAATCGCGGGTTTCTCCTTATTCTATCAACATCAAACGGGATATTGTGTCTTGTTCTGTTCTCAGGAAAAAGATCCTGTGCAACTATCCCTCTTTTCTTAAATTCGTTCATGATCTCCTCCCAGAATAAATCCCGTATCTTTGATAGTGTCTTTCCAACGTGGAGGGCGTCAATGCCAAGGAGCGGCTCTACCTCTCTCTGAAGATAATACCAGTTTTCATCGTCCTCTGCATGAGCTATAAATGGGTTTAGCTCTTCCCAGTTTTTTACCTCCTTTTCAACTTCGTTTTTGTTTAGTTCTCCATTTGAGATAAGGTCATTCACCTTCCTTTTCACATCCTTTATGGCCTTTGTCACTACCTCATCTATCTCCTTCGGATCAACTGGTTCTCCATAGAATGCATCCACTGCGTCTTTCGGCTTTTTGTGTTGAACCTTGAAATAATACGTCTTCCTTTGGCTGGGACCGGCTTCAATAATAACCTTGTAGACTGGAATTGCTTTTCCTACGCTTTCTATACTAGATATCCTATAATTACCCAACGCCTTCAGTATCTCATTTAGCTTAGCCAAATGCCTTTCCTTTATGTGTTGCCCTGAACCAGATTTTGTTTTCGATTTCATCTTTATCCCTCTTGTTTTTTGTTTTTGGTTTTTTGTTTTATTATTCGTTGCGTAAACAGCCTTCTAATCGGCCAAATCCGTTGCGGGCTTGATCAAGCCTGATTCTAGGAAAAAGAAAAACAAAAGTGAGTGTTTGTTGAAAAAATGTATTGTATAAAATATACTTTAACTAAATATCTAACAAAAGTATATTTTTCGTAAAATTCTTTATAAAGTATGTTTACGAAAGGATATAATATAAAATAACGATTTTCTCCAAAAAATTTGAAATGGCCAATATGGCGTTTTAACCAATAGAATCTCTTGTATATTGGTTTAAATAGTAGACAAACATTATTTTCTTCGTTTTTGCCATAAATAGGTCAAATTTTCGCAAAATTATCAAATAATAAGTCAAATTGTCCCGTTTCAAAAAACAGTTATTTTTTCGTGTTTTTTCACCGGGAAACCAAGGGGTTAGCAATAAAAAATTAAACCATTCTTATTATTTCCTTTAAGACCGTCTCTGTCCTTGATAAACTCTGGTTTACAGCTGACCTAAGATTTTCAAGGCTTGGCTCTCCCTCAAAGTTTGTATGGACGAAATAACCACTCCCTTTTTTGTCTATTATCCCTATCTCCCTCATCCTTGATATGTGGTAGTTTACAAGCCTCTCTTCTATCCCTGTCTCCTTGCTTATTTCAGATGTTTTTGCCGGTTTACCGTTTGAGAAGTTTATCTCTATGATTTTATCAATTATCCTAATCGCTGTGTCCCGCTTGTCATTTGGGTTTGCAAGCCCTACCGCAAGGGCGAACCACCTTACAAGGCTCTTCCTTGCTAGAGCAATGCTTTTGGGTCTCTTCATCTCCCTTATTACAAAAGTTCTCTCTATTATGTCCAGGCCCATATTAATACCGTCTGCTCCCATAGTTTTATATTTAGGTAGTCATAAAATAAAAAGAGGGGATCAAAATGAAGATAAGAACAAGCTTTCTACCAATAAGGCTAGTAATAGGGCAGGAAAGGCCAGTCACCCTAACTGTTGAAGTAAAAAATACAGAAGAGGAACCTAGAAACTTCTCTGTTAATGTCTCTCTCCCTAAGAAGCTTGGATTTGACAGGGCTGGTTTGACAACAGAAGCTAGACAAAGACTAGGAACAATAGAGCCTGGAGAGTGGGGCTCTGCCAGTTTCAAGATATACTCAAAGTTTGGAATAAAGGAAGGAATATATGACATTGATGTATATGTGAGAGAACACCCAATTGGCAGGTTTGACAAGGATTTGGCAGTCGGGAAGACAAGGGCATCTCTTAGGGTTATATCTGGTTGAAGCCTTTGAGCTTTTGATTTTGCTAGTATTATGGTAAGATGTATAATAAACTAGTGTAGACACATAAACCCATTATCTTTGACTCCTTTTTCTGGGAAATCTAGGTCTAAGGAGCCAAAGAAGCTGTTATTAGGACATGAACTAGATTGTGTGTGCTCTGTTTTTTAGTGGATGTTCTGTTTATTCTAGTTCAACCAAAACAATTATAAATCTTGGCTGAATAAAACCAGTCATGGCAAAGTACGAAACGACAATAAAGATCAAAGCCAGGGAGCGAATCCCTGATCTGTTAACAATACTGGAGGGTTTATTCTATAGAAAACCAGAGCTAGGAAAGAAAGCATTGGAGCTTGTGTACAAGATTATTGAAAGAAAAAGGATTCCTGCAGAAGAGTGGAAGAAACTGCAAGAAGAATTAGGTGTGTCTCATCAAGAGTATTATACAATAATTGGAAAGTTGAGGGGAGCAGGGATGATATCAAAGGAAGATGGGGAATGGATCCTATCAAGGCAGTTTGGTAACAGAATGGGAGAGATGAGAGATATATGGATGAGCTTTGTTAAGAGGTGGGAAAATGCCAAGGTTTAGGTTGTATTCTTCCCTTACTGGGGCTAAGATGATAATAGAAAGGGATGGGAAAGAAGAAGTAATAGACATTGAAAGACCTTTCTGGGAAGATGTGTTGTTGGCGAAATGGATAAATGAAAGATATAAGATAGTCAGGTCTGGCCTCCTGCTGCGATCTGCAAAGATATTTCTAAAGGGCGAGTTAATAGGTAGAATAAAGGAGGTTTTTGGATTCACTACGAGCATATCTGTTTTTTCCAAATCAGATAAGGTATTTGACATTGTTGAAAGGGATTATCTGTTAAAACAAGAGTTTATAGTAAAGAAAGGCGATCGGGTTGTTGGAGTAATCAGGCCCATCGGCGTCTACGTGCCATTGCTTTCAAATATTGGAAAGGGGTTTTCAGGTGAATTTTATGGTCTGTCTCCTAGCGAAGAAAAACTGCTTGTCTTGAGCATAATTGCTCTCGGAGTATAAGCTGAGTAGCTAGAAAAAAGTTTTTTGAAAAGGAAAAAAGTTTTTGATAGTGGTTTTTGATTGCTTTATATCTTACCTAAACGCCTTAGAACTGCCTCAAACTCATGGGCAAGCTCTTCCCCTGTATCTGTAAGCCTCACTAGTTTTATTCTTCCCTCCTTTTCAAATATAACAAGGCCTAGCTCTGCCATTGTATCTAGCAACTTAACCATGTGGGCATAAGTCGTGTCTGTCTCTTTGGCTAGCATCCTAGCGTACCAGGCCTTTTCCTTGTCGGCAAGCAGAACCAATGTCCTAACCGGCTTTTCATGCAGGAAAAAGCTTATTGGATCTATGTCTGCCATTTCAATCACCTTTACATATAACGCATGTTTTATTTAAAAATATATCTTACGTCCGTTTTTTTCTAACGAATTCCTTTACACATATATTTTACTTAATGTGTTTTCTATAAGATATTATAAAAAATGTTTATTCAAAAATGTATTTTATAAAACAAACATAATTTTCGAAAAAGTGAGAGTTCTATATCGGGTTGGCAAGACAAGGCAGAAAAGCAGAAAATGAAAGAAAAAGTGAGAGAGGAAAAAACCAAAGGATAAAAATAAAAAGGGAAAACAAGTAAAAGATAATCGGTGATAAAATGGGCATAATAAATGCCTTAAAAAACCTGATAAAGAAAAAAAGTGAGAGATCTCCTGAGATAACGGAAAAACCGAGCATAGGGGAGGCATCCGATCTTGCAAAAAGGGAAAAAAGTGAGAGATCCAATAAAATAATGTTAGACGAGCCAGAGGAGCAAGGCAGGGGCCATGAAAAGCCCGCGTTTTTCGGAAAAAGTGAGAGATCTGTTGGGATCCTAGAACTAAAAGAAGCTAAAAAGGCCGAAGATGGTTCAAAAAGAGTAAAAACAGGGTTTAAACAAGAAGAAAAAGAAAATTTGCTGGCTATTTATGAAAAAATAGCTAAAATTGAAGAGATATTAAGAATTATAGATGATAGGTTGGTTATTTTGGATGCAAAAGTGGCTACAAAAGATGAAATGAAAGATATACGGCAAATTTTAGCAGAAACAAACCAAAACAAGGCAGATTTGTCAGAAAAACTCAGTTTAATCAATCAAAAAATAGATATTTTAGCTGCTAAGAGGGAAGAACTTAGTAAATTGGAGTCCGAATCAAAACATCTGGCGGAATCCTTTAATAAAGAAGCTAAAAAGGTTGAAAAAACGCTTAAAATACTTGAATCTCACAGAAAAATACTTGAAGCCTTGAGAAACGGAGAAAAAAGCACTATAGATCTCGCGAATGAGCTAGGATTTACAAGGCAATATGTGTGGGAGAGGCTTCAAGAACTGAAATCTGCTGGGTTCGTTGATCAAAAAAAGAAAGGAAGGAAAACAGTATATTTCCTAATTAATGAAAGCGTCAACTGACATATAGTTTACGTAAGCTGACGTGTCAGTTGACATGTTAGTTTACGTAAAATTTCTTCCCCCTCAAAACCAGCTATTTGATTAATTTTTATGTCAGCTTACGTAAGTTGACATGTTAGTTTACGTAAACTTACGTAAGTTTACGTAAGCTGACACATCTGTTGAGCCATTATTGCGGTGTTCTGGGACCCCCCTTAGTTCCGGTATTCTGGTCCGGTTGTCTGAATAGATCTGTCAGAAACATCCTTGCCCTTTCCATGTCTGGCTTAAATGGGAGGTCTATTGTGCTCCCATAGTCTAAAATTTTCTCTAATGCTTCAATTTCTGGATAATCTGCAGGCAAAGAATACAAAAATAGCCTAATCTTGTCCTTTTCCTCTTTGCTCTTTGACAAAAGGGCTAAATTTAAGAATTCTAAAGGCAAATCTACAGCTATTACTTGCTTATTCCTTAATACGCGCTCCAACATTGCAATTATAGCCAAATTCATCTCTGGATCAATGCTTGGTAAAAATAATGTTTTTGCCTTGCTCTTGTTATTATTCTTGTTATTATACCTCTTCTCTAAATAAACAAGAAAGTGAGTAATGTACAGGTTCCCTGCCCTCCTTGGCTTTGTTTCAAGGAAACGTTTGTTTAGCTCTTTAGCTAGCTTCCATGCCCGCGTGCCTTTGTTTATCTTGACAATAAGACCTTGCTCAACCAATTCGTTTATTAGTGGTCTTATCTTTTCCCCTGCTTTGTCCGGTCTTTTGCTCGGAAAAACCCTTCTTCCGATTTCTGTTATAGTTATCGGAATGGGAGATGAGCATGCTTTAAGTATTCTTTCAATTATCGGTTCTCTCCTATACTCTCTTTTTTCCATCTTTCCATTGTCTCTCATCTTTTGATATAATTAAGCTATAATATAAATATTTAATCCCCAATATCTGGGGTGTTAAACAACAGAAAAAGTGAGAGATTTGCGCTATGGATTTAAACATGAAAAACCAAAAATAAACTGCAGATGATGAGGATCTTGAGTGCTGATAATGATGAAAGACGGGCGATCTGATGCAACAAACAGCAAACGTTTTTAAATCCATAAGTTAAAAATATAAACTCAGCAGCGGGGTAGGGTAGCCAGGAGTGCCCGCCGGGCTCATAAGAGGTGGCTGGAGACGCTGACAAAAAAAAGAGAGGGCCTGATACTCTATTGGTGCGAAGGAGACAAATATACCAGTAAAGGAAAATACAAAGTGGCAGTAACATCCACAGACCCCAATTATTGCGGTTGTTTGTTGGTTGGCTAGAAAACCATTATGGGGTTCCTAAGGAAAAGCTGAAAGCAAGAATTCAGCTTTGGCCCGGGAAAGATGAATGGCTTGCTGTCGGTTGGTGGTCAGAACAATTGGGAATTCCCAAAAACAACTTCATAAAAAGCAACGTAAAGAAACAGAGCGGAAAAAAAGACAAGGCCCGTTTTGGTGTCTGCCGAGTTTATCTTGATTCCAAAGGACTGCTCGCAAGGATATTAAATGACATTGATCTGGAGTTCGGCCATCCAGCCACCTACTGAGACACCCGGAGATCGGTGGTTCGAATCCACCCCCCGCTACTTGCTACCAATTTCTGGGTTTCTTCTATCTCTAGAATAGATAATCAGAAAAAGTTGTCGGTGGCCCATCCGACAAGGAATCATAAATCATCCCTGCCCAGCCAGGACCACCAAGAATATTCTGACAACAATAATTAAAAACCTTTTCTCCATTAGTCTTTTTATGCGGGCACTCATGCTAATACTGGATGGTCTTGGAGACAGACAGTCTAAGAAACTAAACTGGAAGACGCCGTTAGAAGCAGCTAGGACATCAAACCTAGATAAAGCAGCAAAAACAGGGGAGACGGGCGTCATGTACACGATTGCTCCTGGGATAATCCCTGGTAGCGACACCGCACACTTGGCTTTGTTTGGTTATGATCCTGTTGTTTCTTATGCGGGTAGGGGCTATTACGAGGCTCTCGGCGCAGGCCTGGCTGTTAATGAAAAGGACATTGCATTAAGGACAAACTTTGCCACTGTGGAAGGACGAGTATTGGTAGACAGGCGTGCTGGAAGAAACGATTTTCTTTTAGATGACATAGCCAAGGACATAAACGGCATGAAAATTGATGGTGTAAAATTCTTGTTTAAACACACTGTTGAGCATAGGGGTGCTCTTGTCCTGAGGGGCAGGGGACTTTCTCCAGCAGTATCCGACAACGATCCACACAAAACAGGAGAACCACCCAAAAAGGTTTTACCATTAATCAACGATGAGAAAGCAAAAAGAACAGCGAATGTGTTGAATGCTTTTCTCAAGGAAGTTTCCATCCTTCTAAAGGACCACCCAGCAAACAAGAAAAGGATAGCAAGGGGCATCCCACCAGCAAACACGCTCCTCCTAAGGGGCCCGGGACAAGCAAAACAAATAGAGCCAATAACAAAGATATATAACATCTCCGCCGATTGTGTCGCCGGTGGTGCGCTGTACAAAGGCGTAGCAAAGGCCGTTGGAATGCGAGTTTTAAATGTGAAAGGAGCAACAGGGGACAAAAGAACTAACCTGGAAGCCAAAGTGGAAGCAGCCACATCATCCAAAGCGGATCTGGTTTTCATGCATGTAAAAGCAACAGATTCCTTCAGCCATGACAAAGACCCACAAGGCAAAAAGAAATTCATAGAAAAGGTAGATAAGGCAATAAAACCAATCTTCAAAGAGTTTGACCTTGTGTTCGTTTCTGGAGACCACACCACCTCGTCTGTTCTAGGTGAACACGTTTCTGATCCATTGCCTATTCTGGTTTGGGGAGACAGGAAACTAGTAAGGGCAGACCCTGGCAGATTCAATGAGACGAAAATGGTTCTTGGGCAACACAGGGTTGTTGGAGTAAATATCATGCCGATTTTAATGAGCAAAATAGAAAAGATAGAAAAATTTGGGGAGTAATATGGTTGGTAAAAAAAAGAGAGAGAAAAGAAAAAAACGAAAAAAGAAAAAGACAAAGGCAATCTACAAACTTGTTCTAGACACCAGCATATTCGTTAATCCAGAAATAAGGTCGGCGTTTGGAGAAACACCAAAGGAAGCATTAGAGAATTTCCTAGATGTAGTAAAGGACATTAGAGATATTGAATTTTATATGGCGCCAACAGCATGGGAAGAGCTAATTCATTTCGTTGAGGACGCACCGGCCATGGCTGAAATAAAGATAATAAAGAGGCCACCCAGGATAAGGGAAATGAGTGTTCCGTCTAGTTTGATATACGACTTCGTTTCTGAAATGAGAGATAGAATAAACAAAGGGTTAAGGATTGTTGAGAAAGGGGTGAGAAGTGAAAACACAGATGAAAACATAAGAAAATTTAGAAACCAATACAGAGAAGCACTTAGATATGGAATAATAGACTCCATAGCAGATCTAGATACTCTTCTTCTAGCTAAGGAGATTGATGGCATTGTCGTTGCTGTGGATGAAGGCTTGATAAAATGGGCAAAGAAGCTTGGGGTCCCCTACATAAACGCAAGAAAGATTAAAGCAATATTTGAGTTGATAAATAAATGAAGAATTAATCAACAAATCTTTTCCCAGACAATCTTTCTCTCCAAAACCGTGTTGCTTTTTTGTATCTTTTCCTAATTATCACTTCTAAGTTTTTTCCCTTCTTTTTCATGTCAACAACATCTGTTTCTATGTTTTTGCCTGTTTGATTAACTAGCTCTTCTGCTGTGTTGGGTGAAGAGACAAGGACAGGAAAATCTTCATATATTTCTCCTTCGGTTTTTATCATTCTTTCAGCTTCTTTCTCTCCGACTAGGAACGCGTTCCCCAACAAAGCAGAGTAGTCAAGGTCAAATTCTGTAGAGAAGATTGTCACCCTTGTCGCTCTTTGGATGAAGTATCCCGCAGGAACATCTGGTAGGAGGGGATAGTTGTCTTTGATGTCCTCTATATCAAACACAGGAAAAACAAACTTTACTGCCCGGCTTCTATCCTCGCTTTTCATCACTATTCCTTCAATTTCATCCCTTTTCTTCATGATTAGTTCTTTTATCTCATCAAAAGACAAGAAACCATGGCTAGGAACTGTGTTTATTTGGTATGTTTCAAACAAGTCGTTTCTTTCTTTTATACTCCAAAATCCGCTTTCACCATAAACATCAAATGCAAGATAAGTTGGCCGTTTCGCATATCTATAACTCTGCTTATTGAATGGATTTCCATATCCAACCATTTCAACATTCAAAATAATCTTATTGTCTGTAACTAGCTCTACTACCTCCTTGTGTTTATTTATCCATTCCGTTGAAAATGGGCAGACAAAACCACCACGAGTTATGGCTACTGCCTGATCACCAAATCCAACCACACGAACATTGTATCCATCAACCTTTTCTTCTACAAATGGATCCCCGCGAAAAGCTTTTTTGAATCCTTGTTTGAATGAGAAAAGCCTTGGTATGTGTGGGAATGGAGGAATAACTCTGCGTTTTCCGTTTTCCAGCAACACACATTTGCCTCTATCCTTGCCCGCTGCTGGAGTTATGAAAGAGATTCCTAGCACGCTAGATCTTATCTCCCTTGCCCTTTTTTCAGCCATGTGGACACCTGTTCTATTTTTTAACCTAGTCGTTGTTTTAATTGTTTTGTCATTCCTGACTAGTTAGCAACTTAAACTTGGTAGAAAAATATGATTGAAAATCCTAACGAAGAAATTAAAACGAAAGTTTTTAAATAAGAATCTGAGTTATATAGGAAGAGGTGTTCTAAATGATGAACTTATCAGAGTTGTACGGAATGGATATTTATACAGAAGACGCAAGATATTTGGGAAAGGTAAACGACGTTATCATAAATCTAGAAACAGGAAAGATAGTCAGATTAACAACAGAGCCGCTGAGAGCAGTAAGCAAAGACGCAGCAAAGAAGATCTTGAAGGAAAAAAGCGTTCTGTATAAGTATGTAAAATCTGTTGGAGACATTGTCCTTGTTGGGAAGACACCAAGAGAGCCAATATCTGGAGAAGAAGTGGAAGCAGCCAAGCAGACAAACTGGAGAAGTAGAAGACCAACACTCCTTGGGAGGAGATAATTTTATTTCTTTCCCTTTTTCCAAACCCTGAAATATTCTACTTCTGCTCTTCCCTTCTTGAACAAGCCCCAGTATCCAACCATATTTTTATAAAACGTTCTCCAGAAACCTTCTTCCTCAAACCGCCTTGTAGACGTCCTAACCCACGCCTTTGGACAAAAAACTTCTTTACCTTGGCTCTTCATTCTATTCGCTAATTCTACATCCTCAAGCATGCTTGTTTCCTCGTTGAACCCACCCACAGCAAGGAATGCTTTCCTATCATACGCACAGTTATTTCCAGAGAATTGATGAAAACCAATAGCAGACGAGATGCGATACAAAAGATCTTGATCCAACCAAAAGATAAACCTCAAGTACAAGCTGGGAGAGTTTGCATAAACAGGTCCGCCAGCACCGACAACGCCCTTGGAAAAACAAGCATCATACGCCTTTAGCCAGTTTGGGTTTGGCCAAGTATCTGCATCTATGAACGCGACTATCTCCCCCCTGGCTTTTTTAGCACCAAAATTTCTAGCTGCTGCTGGCCCCCTTGTTTTTGGTGGTTCCCTGTAAACCTTGTTTGTATACTCTTTGGCTATATCATATGTAGAATCATCTCCACCCACAACCACAATAATCTCATAATCATCAAAATTCTGGTTTTTCAAGCCGTTCAGAGCTATCCTTATCCAATCTTCTTCATTATAAGCAGGAATTACTACTGAAAAACGCATAATAGAATTATGAAACCCCATTTAAATAATTTAACTCGCCTGGCCAGCTTTTTCAAGCTCTCTAGTTATTATCCCGGCCACAATGTTTCTATCTCTCTTTGAATAAGAGAAGAAACCAAGCTCATCAAGGACCTTCTTGTTCTTTTCAAAATCAGTAGTAAATCTTTCTGAAAACAGTTGCAAAAGTTTTTCAGCCTTTCTTTTTAATGGTTTTGTTCTTTGTTTTCCCATTATTCCCTCACCACGTTTATCGGAATTGCATCATTCTCAAACTCAATTATTGCTAGTTCCAATGGCATTCTTATCTTTTTGGTTTTCACAAGAGTGGGTGCACCCATGGCTAGTTGTAGCGCCCTGGCACCCAATATCCTAGCCACCTCAAACCGAGTATACCCTTTGTTGTCTTCTATTATGTCCATTTAATCACCACGGCAGAGATAGTTTTATTGCTAAACTCTTTTAAAAGCTTTTTCTCATAAAACCATTATGCGCAAAAATGTTTTCCTTGTTAGGTTTGGTGAGATATGGTTAAAATCTGAAAGGACAAGGAGAAGACTAATTGCAATGCTAGAGCAGGACATATCTAGACGGTTGTCTGATGAAGGAATAAAAGCAAGGATTTATAGTATTAGGGGAAGGATAGTTGTAGATCCTGAAGATGGTTGGGAACAGAGAGAAAAAATAAAGCGGGTTTTGGAAAGGATATTTGGCATCGTTTCTTTTTCTCCAGCAATAATGGTTGATACAAGACTTGAGGATATAGAGGAAGTTGTTCTCCAATTCGCAGAAAAAATTGACGGGACGTTCAAACTAGAAGTGAACAGAGCTGACAAAAGATTCCCAATTACGTCTATGGAACTGGCTAAGCGGTTGGGGGGCCGTTTGGTGGAGATGGGAAAAAGGGTTGATCTGAAAAGGCCAAAACATATAATTGGTGTGGATATAAGGCAAGAGGCTAGCTTTGTTTTTATGGAAGAGTTTGCAGGGCCGGGTGGATTGCCCTATGGAAGCCAGGGCAGGGTTTTGGCTTTGTTCTCTGGGGGAATAGATTCTCCTGTCGCTGCTTGGTATATTACAAAAAGGGGTTGTGAGGTAGACTTGCTTTTTGTTAATATGTTTGATGAGTCATTAGAGAAGAGAGTTTATGACACTTACTTTACTTTAAAGGATTGGTTACCTGGAGCAAAGCTCTTTGTAGCCAGAATACCGGAACTAAGGGGGGTATTGGCCAAGATAAAGGAAGGATACAGGCAAATAGCTTACAAGCGGTTTATTTACGGATTAGCAGAGGAATTTGCCATGAAAATTGGAGCGGATGCCATTGTAACGGGCGAATCTCTTGGTCAAGTTTCATCTCAAACCCTGAAGAGCCTGGTTGCGATAGAAGATAAGGTCAAAATGCCTGTTTTTAGGCCACTAATAGGCTTTGATAAGCACGAAACAATGAAAATAGCCAGGAAAATTGGCTGTTTAGGGCCAAGCGAGAGGGTTCCAGAGGTTTGTAGGATGGAGACCCATTCAATAACTAATATTTCTTTAGATGTTGCTAGGAAACTGGACAACGAAATGCCAGACCCAAGGGGGTTCTTAGATAGGATAATTGAGGCAAAGACAGCGAAAGACCTGTTCTTTGACAAGGAGAGCATGGAAGGATACGAAATAATACACTATCCATTTGATAAGAAGCTGGACAAGGGGAAGAAGTATATATTTGTATGCAAGTCTGGTTTGGAAGCCAGCCTGGCAGCCTCAAAGGCAAGGGAGAAGGGAATAGAGGCATATTATCTAGACGAAGCAACCTTCATGAAGAGGAATACCGGAACTAAGGGGGGTCCCAGTGAGAATTCTTTGGAATGACTCAGCAGTAATTATCGACAATACTCTGATCCTTGGCGACCTGCACATTGGTCTAGCCGAAACATTGAGAAAATCAGGGTATAGAATTCCATTTCTAAACAGCCAGGTTATTGCTGGATTAGTTGATTTAATCAGCAAAGAGAAACCAGATAAGCTTGTGATCCTTGGCGACCTGAAGGATTCAATAGGAAACCCAACACAAGAAGAGCTTGCAGATTTGGAGAAACTGTTTGATTCAATTGATTTGGAAACTGTTGTTGTCCTCGGTAATCACGACGGGGGGCTAAAGGACTGGCTTTCAAGCAAAGGAATCACATGGTATCCTAGCTCTGGATTTTATCTAGGAGATTACTTTTTGTTTCATGGGAATGCAAAGCCAGCCACAGAAACAAGCCCAGTTCTGCTCTTGGCTTGCCATTGGCATCCTGTTGTCAGGCTAGTGGATGAGAATAATAGAACGTATACTGAGAAGGCGTGGGTGTTCGTTGAGACAGAATTTGGCAGAATGTTAATGCTACCAGCGTTTAACCCGTTCCTCGGAGGAGTGGATGTCAGGGAGATAAATGAAAGATGGATAGATATGGAAACCGCAGAAATATATCTGTCAGATGGGACGTTCCTCGGGAAATTGCAAGACCTGGAGAAGGATTAAATAAAAGGAAATTTTTATTCAAACCATGTTCAAGCAAGTGATTGTCGTTAGAAAGGACATACGTATGAGCCCGGGAAAGCTGGCAGTGCAGGTTGCTCATGCTAGCTTAGAGGCATTTTTGAAGGCCCAAAAAACACATCCAGAGTGGTGTGAGTTATGGCTAAGGGAAGGACAGAAAAAAGTTGTCCTAGAGATACCAAGTAAGGAAGCATTGTTAGCTTTGTACGAGAGCCTGAAACCATCTTTGCCAGCGGCATTGGTGATTGATGCTGGGAGGACAGAACTAGAGCCTGGGACGATAACCTGTCTAGGGATTGGACCAGCCCCAGAACCAGAGATAGATAGATTCACAGGCAGGTTAAAGCTGATCGGATAGATAGTAGTATAAACCGGTTTGTTAAAAAGATAGTTGTAGGGGTGATTTAGATGTTGGTTTCAGAGGTTATGAACACCAATGTAATATCCATAACACCAGATGATACGCTTGCAAGGGTAAGAAGAATATTTGTCTCCCATAAGGCGACGAAGATACCTGTGTTTGATGATGGTTTACTGGTTGGAGGTATAACTGAGCTAGAGGTTGCTAAGGCTCTTGCAATAAGAAGAAGCGGGATAGAGGACATGAAGGTTAGAGATGTAATGACTGATAACATTGTGGCAGTCTCACCAAACGACAAAATATCAAATATAATTGAAAAAGTAATAAGCTTTCCACTAACCGTTGTAATGGACAAGATGGACTTCGTTGGTATAATCACAAAGACGGATCTCCTCAGGAGACATTTGGCTGCGTTTGAAGGGACAGTTTCTGTTGGTGGTGTTTGTACAAAGAAGGTAAAAACAGTAAAGCCAGATCAATCAATATTTAGAGCAGTAAAAATAATGACAGAGAATAAAATCAAGCATCTACCAGTTGTACAATCAGGAGATCTTTTAGGCATTGTTTCTGCTAAGGATATTGCCTTGTCTACATTCGGACTGAGACCAGAGAAGGTTGTTTACCAGAAGAGGACTGGAGAAGGCACAAGGCAAGCAGTCAAGATAGTCGCTCAGACGGTTGGTAGCGTAATGAATGAGAAGGTAGAGACAGCACCGACGAGAGCAGATATAAGGAAGATTGCAAGTAGAATGTTGAACAGAGGCATTGGGAGCATTGTTATCTACGAGGACAAGGTAAGGGGGATAGTCACAAAAACCGATTTGCTCCATGCAATGAAGGGAGCTATTGAGTGACAAGAACGAAAACAAATAAATACCCGTGGGTCAAAAACATTTTGTGCGCCAAGGGTGGCCTGGGGACCAATGAACCAAGGTCAACATGGTGCACTACAGCCCCACGGGTCAGCCTCCCGACGCATGAAAGGAGGTGTTACAGTGGGGCAACAAATCATATTCGTCAATGTGATCCCAAGATCACGTAAATTTGAGATACTCTCCTTTGATGAAAAGGAGAGGGTTCTCAAGGTAAGACTGAGAAGTCCTCCAGAGGGAGGGAAGGCAAACAAAGAGCTGTTGACCAAGCTTGAAAAAATAATGGGATATGGTGTTTCCATATCAAGGGGTTTTCAATCAAGAAAGAAGATATTGATTGTGAACTGCCCTGATAAAGAGTTTACTGTTGCGTTGAATAGGATTCGTGCCTATGTCAAAGAGAGACATTGAAAAAGCGAGAGAGATAATAGACGAACTGGCAGAGGAACAGGGAGCAGTTATTATCGTTGAAGGAAAAAGAGACAAGGAAGCGCTTGTGTCTCTTGGCATTGAATCCGGCCGCATCATGACCTTGTCAGGCAGCATACAGGAAACAAGTGAAAAAGCAGCGAGGAAATCAAAGAAGGCAATTGTGCTGACAGACTACGACAGGACAGGAAGAGCAATTGCAGGGAAACTCAAGAGATGTTTGGTGTCTGAGGGTGTAAACCCAAACTTTGAGTTTAGGAGAAAATTGAGGAAACACCTCATGTTCACATTTGTTGAAGAAATACCTTCCCTCCTTCTGAAAGGATAAAATAACAAGAGAGGTGAGATTGAATGGCAAAGACGTATCTTGATACAGTCAAGTACATTGTAAAGGCAAAGATATTTGTTGATGGTGTTGTTGAGAAACCAGACGTTGTTGGAGCAATATTTGGTCAGACAGAAGGATTGTTGGGCGAAGAGCTAGATTTAAGAGAGCTCCAAAAATCTGGTAGAATTGGAAGGATAGAGGTTGAGCTAAACAAGAAAGGAAACAAGATAGAGGGCGAGATAGTTATCCCTTCTAGTCTGGATAAGGCAGAGACAGCAATAATTGCGGCAGCATTGGAAACAGTAGATAGAGTTGGACCATGTGAGGCAGAAATAGAAGTGCAGAGCATAGAGGATACAAGAGCGAAGAAGAGAGAGTATATAGTGAACAGAGCGAAGGAGTTGCTTAGGAAGCTAGTTGAAGAGAAATTGCCAGAGAGCAAGGAGTTAGCAGATCTAGTGAGGGCAGAGGTTAGGCAAGCTGAGCTGGTGGAGTATGGGCCAGAAAAGTTGCCAGCAGGACCAGAGGTCGAGACGTCAGAGGAGATAATTGTTGTTGAAGGAAGAGCGGATGTCTTGAACTTGCTCAGACATGGATTTAAGAACGTCGTTTCACTGAAGGGAGCAAAGATACCACAGTCAATAGTTGAGCTTTCAAAAAAGAAGACAACAATACTCTTCGTTGATGGTGACAGAGGAGGAGACATGATAGCTAAGCAGATGGCAGACATAGCAGAGATAGACTTTATAGCTAGAGCACCTGATGGCAAAGAGGTTGAGGAACTGACAAAGAAGGAGATAATAAAATCATTGAGAAACAAGCTACCAACACACCAGTATCTGACAATGAGGGGTCTTCTGAAGGAAGGTGAAAAGGAAGAAAGAAGGCAGAGACAACCAAGGCCAGAAACTAGGCCAGCGAGAAGACAAGAGAACAAGGAGATAGAGTCAAAATTGCTAGAGATATTTTCAGGTGTCAAGAACACCATGGGAGCAGTTTTGCTAGATGAAGCATTGAACAAAATCTCAGAGGTAAGTGTTGCAGATATGATAAAGGAGATGCAGACAAAGAAAGGAGTGTTTGCAGTTGTCTTTGACGGGATAGTTACTCAGAGACTAGTGGATATAGCCAGCAAGAACAAGATAAAGTATTTGGTTGGCCTGAAGGCTAGTAGGATAAAGCCAAGCGATGTCAGAGTGATTGTTTCTCACTAGTTTTAACCCAAACCCTTATTCTATTTCTTCTATAGGGATTAAGCTTCCCTCTAGCTTGTAAACCATTGCCCCAATTAGCAGTAAGCCCAACCAGAGCATTAGCCATGCAAGAGGTTGCATTGATCTCCCAAGGATAATATCTGGAGTTATCTGACTTGGGGTTAAGCCAAATAATTGTATAGCTAGATTTGTGTTTGAAATTGCTAGATCCGCCTGCTTTAATGTTATTAGTAGGTCTGATACAGAAGACAGAACGCCAAAGGCAGAACCGATTATAACCAGCAGTCCGACCATTTTTAGTAAATGAAGCCTTGTTTTTCCGAGATGCAATATGATTGTTCTCTTCATGTTTATCACTCAAAAGAATTAAATAGGAAGCATATAAAAAATTAATGCTTGGGCCCGTGGTCTAGCTGGTTAGGACGTCAGCTTCACACGCTGAAGATCGCCGGTTCGAATCCGGCCGGGCCCACATAGGACCTTGTGTCCCATTTGGCCGGGTTCCAGTTTTCCCAAGGCTTTTCTAAAAGGCTTTTCGAATCCGGCCGGGCCCACTAGAGGGGTTGCACCCCCTCTACCCCTGCACACGGCACGAGGCCGAGTTTGCACCCCTTCTATCCTTGCTATGCAAGGTAGGCCTCCGGCCCGCAGTAAGTTTGGCGAAATAAATAAAAACAACACAAAAGAAAACTAATCCGTCGGGGAGGTAGCTCAGCCTGGGAGAGCATCCGGCTGAAGACCGGAGTGTCCCGGGTTCGAATCCCGGCCTCCCCATATGGTGAGGAAATGAGATTAATAGGAGACGTCGTGAGTATTAGGAAAAAGAGGGGAAAGGTGCTCGCCCCCAAAATAAAAGAATCTATTTCTGAGCTGGCTAATATAAGACTGTCAAATCCAATATTTGAGCACGAGCCTGGCGCAGCAAGGATAAAGGAAGGAAAGGAACAAGCAGTCAAGCTAAATAGGTTCACAGCAGTTGTTGACTTGTCAAAACATTCTTGGTTGTTTGACCTTGCACATGAGTGGTCACATGAAGCACAGGCAAAAAAAGGCCTGGGGCTTGGTCCGGTGGAGGATCTACACGCGCAGGTTCTAGCAACTCTAGCTTTGGATCACGCCATTAAAAGAGAGAAGGACCCCACGCTAAAGGACGAACTTAAATTTTCCCTCAAAGAGGGACTTAACAGATTCAGAGGTAGCGAGTACGTTGTTGGGACGGTTTTATCAAAGATGTATATGGACGGAAGAATAAAGAAAGATGAACTCTTGAAGCTTATACGATCTAGCTCAAAGGACGAGTTTTTCCAAACACTAGAGGAAATTAGAGAAAATCACAAGGAGGAGATACTGAAGGAGCTTGAAAAGATGGTTAATCACAAAAAATACGAATACCTTGCACATACATATAAAGAGTTTTGGGAAACACCACTACACGAGAAAGCGAAGTTCATAAAAAAACTCAAATCATAATGCTTTTATTCTAGTAGGTGCTTCTATACTTTATGACCATAGATATATCTAATTTAATATCTATCCTAGCAGAACCAGCAAATGAACCCGTACTACTACTGGTAAAGGTGTTCATCCTTTTGCTGGCATCGTTTTTCATAGCCAGATTTCTAGGTTGGTCAATAAACAAATTATCTGGGAGAAGGAAGCTGGCGAGGTATGCAGAATATTTAGTCATAATAATTGGTTTGTTTCTCTCTTTGACTTATATGAGCCCAGAGGCGACGAGCGATTTTGTTAAAAAGTTTATTATATATCTCCCTCAGGTTGTATCTGCCTTGTTTATCCTTGTGCTTGGTTTCTTTTTAGTAAACGTCACCTTAGCGATAATTGAGTGGGTAGTTGACTTCATAAAATTAAAGAGCTATCTGGTGGAAATGGGAATAGGATCTGGCTTGCTGTTTGCAATAGATCTAGTTATCAGAATAATCCTTTATCTGATTGTTATACAGGTTGCTTTGAATGTACTGGGTGTTTCATCCGAGGTGACAAACACACTCATATCTGCAATAGGCTGGGCAAGCGCAATTTTAATGGCCGGGCTAGTTTTTTATGGCACAAAGGATCTAGTGAACAGTTGGTTTTCCAGTTTGACTCTTAAGTCTTCAAACCTGTTCAAGCCAGGTCAAAGGATTGTCTTCAAGGACATCGAGGGGGAGATAGTCGCAATCACTTCATTCTCTACTGTTTTGGATACTGGGAAGGGCAGCTATTTCTGGATTCCGAATTATACATTAGTCAATTCGCCAATACTGATAAGGAAATCAAGGTTTGATCTTAAAACATTGGAATCACTAAGGAGGCATTATGTCGCTCAAGAGGCTTCAATGTGTGCGCCAGCGTCAGCAGAGATGATGTTGAACTTCTTTGGATTTAAAGTTAAGAAAGGACAAAAGGAGATAGCTAAGCTAGCAGGAACAAAAGTTCCTGGAGGAACCAATGCCAAAAAATTAATAGAGGCTGTGAAAAAGCTGACAAAAGGACAAGTAATCGGATTGTTCGTCCCTTACAAGGATGTAATAAACCTTAGAGAAGAGATAAAGTCTTGGCTAGCTGATGGCGGGTTAGTGATAATAAACTTCTACAAGGCGGCTTTGTTCCCTGGTGTGAAGAGAGAACAGAAACACGCGGTCTTGTGCGTTGGTGTTGAAGGAGACAATTTGATAATAGTTGATCCAAATCCAACCACTGGAGGAGTTTATCAAGTAAACTACAAAGATATGGAAAGGGCCATGGGTCCGTTTGAAGGCGAGGAGAGAGGGTATGTGGTTTACGCACCAAGAGGGACAAGAGCATACTGGAGGATACAGAACAAGCTGTATTATTCAAATCCAATGTATTATGAGAGACTAACAAAAACGTTTGAAAGAAAACTGAAGCAGGTGCTTAGGGAGACAAGGAGGATAGAAAACATACTGCCCGAATACATAAAGGAATTATTGGATGAGTACAGGGCAGCAGAGGAAGAAAAGATAAAGAGGTTGTGGTCTCAATGAAGTTTGCTATCCTTGCAGGTTCAAAGAATTACAAGGAAGTAAATCAGATCCTTGAGGAGAAGGCAAAGAAGTATTTTGACAAAGTGAGGATAGCCCCCATAAAGGAATTAAAGCCAGTTGCAAGAGTTGGAGAGACGACAGTCATACATAAAGAAGAGGATCTTTCAGATTATGATGCAATCTTCCCAAGGATATCTGCTCCAGATACTGTTCCTGCGTATATAGCAATAGATATACTAGTTGATAGAGGAGTTTATTCACCAATTCAGCCAGACGGCATGCTGATTGCAAAGAATAAATTTTATACCTTGAAGGCAGCAGCTCAAGCAGGTATTCCCTGCCCTAGATCGGCTTTGATAATCTCTCCCAAAACAGTGGATGATGTAGTAAAGGAGTTTAAATTTCCAGTTGTTGTCAAGCTTCTTGGTGGGGCTGGGGGTAAAGGAGTTATGCTCATAAAGACGCCTGATGAACTTTCGCCAGTCATTGAGACTATGGATAGATTGAACCAGATAGTAGCAGTGGAGGAATTCATAGAGAATCCAGGAGAGGATCATAGGCTATTTGTGGTTGGGGATCAGGTGGTTGCTGCAGAGAGAAGGAAGGCAACCAAGGAAGGAGAGTTTAGAGCAAACATTGCGGTTGGTGGAAAGTCATTAGCCTACAAACCAAAGGATGAGGAAGTTGAAATAGCCATAAAAGCAGCCGAGACAGTTGGGCTTGAGATTTGTGGGGTTGACATTCTACAAGGTAAGGATGGGTTTTATCTTATAGAGATAAATGACGGTCCTGGTTTGAAGGGGATAAGTAAAGTAACAAAGGTGGATTTGTACGATAAGATTGTTTCGTTTATTCACAAGAAGGCAAAGGGGGCTATTTGATGCCAAGTCGCTTTGCCACTGCTGGTCTTAGATCCAGCTCCTTTGGTCCAGAATGAGTCTTTGATATGTCTATTACAAAATTACCCAATATTATGTCCCTTCCAACTAAAACCTTAAATGGGGAATGAGTTCTCTTTGCAGTATTTGCCACAATTTCAAATTTCTTCCCAAATAACATTATCACTGCTTTGACTAGTTTTCTCTTTTTTCTGGCTGATGAGCTAATTACTAGTTTTTCTTTCTCCAAAAATTCTAGGCCAGCCTTCTTTGCAATTTCTTCATCTATGCTCGTCCTGGCAGCTCCAGTGTCAAATTTTACTAGAACGTTAATTCTCTTTTTTCCTATGATCTCTCCCTTTGCAACTAGGCCAACAGTTCGCATTGAATTATTAATTCCCACAATCTATAAAAACAATCTCCTCGCAAATTAAACAGATGCTAGACATACGATTGTTTAGAGAGAAGATTGAGTTAGTGAGGGAATCACTTAAGAAGAGAGGGCTAGACCCTTCTCTAGCAGATAAGGTAGTTGAGTTAGACAAGGAGTGGAGAGAGACCAGGGTGCTGGCTGACAAGCTAAGGCACAAGAAGAATGAGATAAGCCTAGAGATAGCAAAGTTGAAGAAGGAAGGTAAAGATTTCTCCAAAAAGATTGATGAGATGAAGGAAATTGGAGAGAAGCTTAAGGCTGTGGAAGCAAAAGAGAAGAAGCTTCTAGAAGAGAGAGACAGGCTGAGAAGAGGGATGCCAAACATTTTACATGAGACTGTTCCAATCGGCAAAGACGAATCAGAGAACGTGGAGGTTAGGCGTTGGGGAGAACCTAAAAAGCCAGAGTTCGAGCTAAAGACTCATTGGAAATTATTGGAGGAACTTGGCCAGGTGAATTTTGAAAAAGCGAGAGAAGCCAGTGGGAGAGGTTTCTATTACTTGATGAGAGAGTTTGCAATCCTTGATCTTGCTCTTCAGAGGTTTGTAGTGGATAAGCTGATTAGTAAAGGCTTTACCTTTGTTGTTCCTCCATTTATGACCAGGCGGATTGTTGAGGAAGGGGCTACGCAGTTATCAGATTTTGAGGAAGTTATATACAAGGTTGAGGATGAGGATTTGTACCTAATTCCTACTTCAGAACACCCATTACTGGCTTTACATATGAATGAGGTTATCCATGAGGACGATCTCCCTAAGAGATATGTTGGATTATCTCCCTGCTTTAGGAAGGAGGCAGGAACCCATAGCGTAGATGAGAAGGGATTGTTTAGGGTTCACCAGTTCGCAAAGGTTGAGCAGGTTAGCTTGACTAGACCAGAGGACTCATGGAAGGAACATGAGTTTTTACTGTCAAATCTAGAAGAGGTATTTCAGGATTTAGGGATTCCATATAGGATAGTTAATATTTGCACTGGCGACCTTGGAGCAGTAGCAGCAAAGAAGTATGATCTTGAGGCATGGTTCCCAAAGCAAGGTAAATATAGGGAGGCAGGTTCATGCTCAAATTGTCTCTCTTGGCAGTCCACCAGGTTAAACATAAGGGTTGAAAGGAAGGATGGAACAAGGGAATTTTTACATACCCTGAACTCAACTGCAGTTGCTACCAGCAGGGCTTTAGTTGCAATAGTTGAAAATTATCAGAACGAAGACGGGACAATAACCATCCCCAAAATCCTGAGGAGCTATACTGGGTTTGATGAAATACCAATGGAATAATTGAAGGAATAAGGTTTAAATATCTTCAGAATGAAAACTATTCTTCGTTGGGCTCATAGCTCAGCCAGGTAGAGCATCCGGCTCTTAACCGGACGGTCGGGGGTTCGAATCCCCCTGGGCCCACTATGGGACTTTATGTCCCATCCTTGCGGGGTTCTAGTTTTCCCAAGGCTTTTCTAAAAGGCTTTTCGAATCCCCCTGGGCCCACTAAACCGACACGTCGGTTTACGCCGGAGCGAAACATGCCACACAAGGTGGCATACCTCACTGACGGCAATGAATCGCTTTGCGAGAAGAAAGTTGAGTAGGGGTTATCATCCCAGGGATTTCATCTGCCGTCGGAAAACTACTACAAGCAACTGCCGAAGGACGTCAAAGGGACAAGACAAATAGTTAGGAAGAATAGGTGTCTAGACCTTTTTTATTCTCAATATCTCTGCTACTTCAACAAGTATTGCTATCCAGGATGCAGCTGTCAGGACAACAATTAGACCAACGAGGACGATAAAACCAGTGTTTATCCCTATGACGACTCCACCGATGTCTTTGACTGTGAGGACTGGAGGAATTAGATTAATACCAATGAGTATCAAGACAAGTATCTCCAGGGCAATGTATCCAAGAATCTGATAAGAAAAAAGCTTTGCCAGCCTTTTTGATTGCTCGTTTATATCCATAAAACCACCGTTTTAATAAAAAAGATTCAAGTTTAAAAAGATTTGTATGCAAAAGAGAAGACGGCCAGCTTGGGTAAAGGATATAGCGAAACGATTTATTAATAGAATGATCTCGCTAGCTGAAGAAACAGAGGATACGGAGCTTTCAAGGAGATATGTAGAAATCGCGTTGAAAGCATGTAAAAAGTATAATGTAAGATTACCACTAGATTACAAAAGAAAGATATGTAAAAACTGTTATGCAATACTTATACCAGGCAAAACAGCTTTGGTTAGGATATCTAAAGGAGTAGCAATATGGATATGTAAGGAGTGTGGCCATGTCAAGAGGATCGGATCTAAAAAAGAAGGCCAGGGAGCTAAGACCCCTGGTAAGGATAGGGAAGGCAGGGCTAACAGAAGGAGTCATACTGGAGATAAAAAGGCACCTAGACACAAAAGAGTTAGTGAAGATAAAGGTTCTGCGCAGTAGTAAAGAGGATTATATGTATATAGTAGAAACCCTTTTAAAGGAGACAAATTCAAAATTAATAAGCTCTGTAGGGCACACCTTTGTTTTGTATAAGCCCAAAAAGAGGTGAATTTATGGCAACAGTGTACGATGCACCATCAGGAGAGCTCATATCAAGAGTGGCTGATAAGCTGAAAAAGATTAAAGAGATAAATCCCCCAGAATGGGCGAAATTCGTTAAGACTGGGCCACACGCCGAAAGGCCACCAACTCAAAGAGATTGGTGGTACATAAGGTGCGCTTCCATACTCAGGAGAGTTTATATTGATGGTCCAATAGGAGTTGGTAGGCTTAGGACATGGTATGGTGGAAGGAAGAATTATGGTCATTCACCTGAGCATCACGTAGATGCAGGCGGAGCCATAATAAGGAAAGCCCTTCAGCAGTTAGAGGCTGCTGGGCTTGTTGAAAAGGCAGATAAGGGTAGAAAGGTATCTCCAAAAGGTCAATCCCTTCTTGAGAAAACCGCCTCTGAGCTAACAAGTGTTGAACAGAAAGAGAAACCAAAACAGCCTCAAAAACCAAAGGAAGTAAA
>Ga0190314_1000160_pt1 | contig 27416 bp, 47 predicted proteins | sample 4870071112_MG_FD_165055 | JGI IMG/M metagenome (GOLD analysis project Ga0190314, IMG submission 165055) | Hydrothermal vent sediment bacterial communities from Southern Trench, Guaymas Basin, Mexico - 4870-07-11-12_MG | ecosystem: Environmental > Aquatic > Marine > Hydrothermal vents > Sediment ...
TTCTAAAGAAATCGGAAAATATTATGAAGACATCAAGGATAATCACGCTTGGGCTTTTTGCGGCAATTCTCACCATATTGGTGCAGTATCCCGCGATTACTCTCGTCCCAGGAGCATCTTTCACGGTATCTTTTATGTTCTATCTGATTGTTGCGGTTGCGGAGGAATCATTCTTTCGCGGATTTCTGGCCACATGGTTTTATAAGAATCTATCCATGGGCTTCAAGAATATCACGGTCATACTTATGGTCTCAATGGTGTTCACGACGTATCATCTTGCGGTTTACGGCACGCAACAGAACGCGCTTTTAGCGGTGTTTCTCTCCTCGTTGGTTCTTACAGGGGCTTTCATATTCACGCGGAAACTGGGCGTCTCGATTGTTGCGCACGTTCTACTAAATTTCGTAGCCTCTGGTGGGCCAATTTCGGGAAGTATATTCATGCTCATACCATTATTAGGAGGAATCTAAAAAATGAGAATACCAAAATTTGTGAGAAGTAAAAAATTTGTGGCGTTCCTAGCGATTACTCTCGGAGTACTGATGTTTTTTTCCTTGGCGCAACCTTTTATTGCCTTCAACGCCGAAGACACGACACCCGACGGAAAGGCAAAAGTAGCGTTTCAAGGGAAGGTGGAGTTGAATCTCTACTCTGGGAACGAGACAGTGGGCGAAGCGAAAACGATACACTTAGCATGGATTTCATCGGGCGATACTGTGGTTGATAGCTTTGGATTTACATTGTACTACATGGTCAAGCAGGTGAACAACTACACGGGGCTTTATCCGACAAAAATTCTTGTGGGGATTTCACTGAAGCTTTTGGACGGTGGCCACGGGCAACAGGACATCAATGAGAACGCGAAATTCTATAAGTATTGGTCACATTCCATGCCGAAGGAGGATTTGGGCAAGCAACAGACATTCTACACGGACCCAAGAATTAATATTGCGGACCTTTATATCGCGTCCTACGGCGACACAAAACCAACGGAAGGAGAAGAGTACTGGTGGAAATTCCAGATAACTGTTTTCGCCAACATCACGTTCAACACAGGAGATAAAGCACTACCTTATGCAAGAGGCACTTTCGAACTCCGTATAACGTATAAATCCGACTTCACAGACGCTTATTCCGTGGATATATCCGCGGGCACCGTTGAACAATCCGCAGGGGCTGGTGGCGATATACTTGGGACTGGAGATATAACAGTCGGTGCCGTGTATCCTCTTGCTATTGCGCAGGCAAAGACGACAAAGAACGACTACTTACTCCCCACAGTGTTAATCCTTGTTGGGATGTTCCTCTTCTGGAGGGAACGCAAAAAATGAAAATCGACATGTGGAAGTTAGCGAAAATCCCGAGACGGATATACAAAACACTAAAAACAAGAATACTTGGGTTGCCGAGGCCTATGCAGATAGCACTATTGATTATTCTATTACTTGCCGTAGGTGTTCTTGCGCCGTTTCTCAACGCGATTTACGGCGGGGGCTGGGAAGTAAAGGCGTCGATTTCCGCGGTTTATGTAGATGGAAGATGGATAAAATCAGGGACAACGGGTCTTGCGGAGCCCGCACTTTACGGCGCAGCACAGTGGCATATTGACCCAGACAAATACGCAACGAAGGAGTATGACCCATACGCTTACGATTTATTTCCTGGGACAAAGTTGGATACATCAGTTTACGGAATGCCTGACATCATAATTTCACGCTCGGATCCTAAGCACTCAGATTTCTCGGGCAAAGAAATCCCTCCAGACAAACCGGTGGACACAGTTACTGTAAAAGTGAACGACTCTTACGAGCTTGTCTATGACTATCACATCTACACGTTCACGGTGACAATCAAGACAGATGCCGACGGAAAAGTAGTGTGGTCTGGTATTGTTTCAGGGTACGCGGGCGAATTCAAAACCGCGTGGGGCTTTAAACCGTTCGACGGCACCATTTACGTGACTTTCTCAGTGAATCCTTGGAAAATCCGCGAAAATGCTACTGACGGTTGGACTGGGATAATGGGCGCATACGTCATAGATTTGGATTCAGGGCTTGTCACGGGAACAGCAACGCCCGAAACGGGGGCACAAGCAACACCCGGCTATTCAAAAGGCTCCGCGATAAACATGTATACTGATATAGATGGCGAACCACTGCAGCAAATATCATGGGACAACGCAAAATCTGTCGATGACAAAATACCTTCAACCGTGGCTTTGGCGTTTCCTGTTCACTTAGAACCCGGAGCAAACTTGGATACAGATATAGCAACACGCGTGACTTCCTTTGACCCCGCGAATGTTTTCGTGAAATACACAGTGCGCGTGGACATTCTCACGGTTTCCGGATTTACATTAGCTTCTGGTTCGCATTTACCCGACGAAGAAAACCCACAGGAATCCATCTTTGAGGGCATGGACTTTTGGAAAGGCGTCGCTGACTTCTTCAACTCCCCCGGTGGAATAACATTAATGATAATGATTATAGTTGTTTCAATAGCTGTTCTTTACATAGCCAAAAAACTAACTTTACCCGTGTGAGAGGTGTAAAAGATGGAATCCGTCTACATAATCACTTTTTTACTTTTTAGCGCTGTTCTATTTGTTCTCCACAAGGCAAATCGACTTTCTAAAAGAATGTTAATCAACGCGATAAACTTAATGGTGATTTTCTCTATTTTAGAGTACTTGATGTTCGGCAATATACTGGGAGAGGGCGAAATAGACTGGCGCACGGCACTGGATTATTACCATGCCACACTGACTTTCCTATTCATTTATATGTTCATCGCAATGTTCTACGCGGTTCGTGGGCAACTCACGCTTCGCGATATAGTGATGTCAATCGCCTACGGCATGTTTGTGGGCGTCGCGGAAGATTTCCTATCGGCGTTCTTGATAATCAAGGATCCGCAGAAGGCGTCGCAATATTATTCATCGAGCCAGTGGATGTCGGAGGTCTGGAACGGCGTACATCTCGGCTGGATATTCGGCATCCCGACATGGTACATAATTTATCTTGGAATTTTTGTTCTGATATTCTACTACCGAAACAAAATCCCAAACACTGTTATTATAGGTGGATAAAATGTTAGTCCCAAAGCTTGTTAAACCCCTTCAAAACACCCGAGATGAGTTAATAGAGGTAGCGCACAAAATCCGCACAATTTCAAACACATACTACATCGCCGACATAATTGGGTATGAGAGCACCCTTGATACTGAGATTCAAGCCACGCTAAAACTCATACGCCTCGCCACTCAGCACTTAGCAACTCTCTACGAGATAAAAATGAAAAAAGAAGAGGAGGAAATGACAAGATGAGAATGGAAGAATTACAGGAAATTCTTGTAGTAGTTGCTCTCTTCGCAATTGGTTGGGATATAGGCGTACTCATCTCTCCCTATCTATTTCAGGATAACCTAATTCTACTCTCAACCTTCCCCGCAATTGTAAGTGTAAGTATGGTTTATGCTTTTTACAAAATGACAGGAGGTGCGATGGGGTGAAAGTGTGGATGTCGCACATTTTAATTATTATGATGTTATGCTTACTTCTTACCACAAACGCAACTTTGTTTATACCTTCTTTATCTAAGCAACAGAATCCTTTGTCAAACACTTCTATGTTGTCTACACCGAAAAGCTTGACCCATACAACTACCACCGAGTGGAAGCCTGATATAATTATTCTGAATGTCACAAACGGCACCATATCTTGGCATGTATACCCAGAATATTCAATCTTAAATGATACACATATTTTACACCGTGCGGATGTGGCCTTTAGTAGTAATGATACCCTTTACATTGATAAACCAACAGAATGGACATTTGACACAATCACACCATATACTACTGTAAGCTACAACGCAACGTATATTTGGTTTACAGTTTCCACGAATATTCACTACTATGTGTATTACTTATCAAATAATACGTGGGATTATCCTGAATACAGGGAATCACGTATATCCTTCCATAATTCAAAGGGCGAAAGTCTTGATTTTGATAGTTTTCATACAAGTGTTGCTGTTTCTCCTTCACGCCTTATACACTATGCGCCAGATATTAACGATCCGCATATAGTGGCGTGGTGGCGATTGAATGAGGCGTCTGGCACAAAAACAACTTATGACTGGAAGCAAAGTATACCAATACAACAAGCCTCCACAACAGGATGGACAACAGGTTACATAGGACAATGTGCATATTGGGGTGGTTACTCCGTCACCAGTTTAGAAATTGGATTGCCAAGTTATGGTATAGTATACAAATATGCGCAGAAAGCGGTTCTTTCTCCACCGTTTACAGTTGAGTTCTGGGTGAAGTATACATCTTTATACAGTGGCCCAACGTCATCATGGGAAAAGGATATAGCACCGTTTGTTTTTAAAGGGGCTACTGGACCAATTCCTAACTACTTGGTGGGTATAAATGTGAACACCCAAAAACTTGCGTTTATAATGGGTGATACAAGCAATAACACACACGTTTTATACTCCAGTATGACATTAATAAAGTGCCAGTGGTACCATATTGTAGCATCTTACGATGGAACTTATATGCGTGTGTATATCAATGGGAGACTGGATAATTCCACTCAAGACTCCTTTACCGTTCAAACGGCAATGGATACAAGTAAACTGGATGCATATACATTTACATTAGGTGTTTATAGTGTTGCTACGGATTACGGCCGAGGAACGTTTTACATAGATGAGGTTCGGCTATATGATGACATTCTCACGCCTGAAGAAGTCTGGTGGCACTACTCCCTAAGTTTGTACTACGACGGGCAAAAGGATATGTTGGGGAGAACGAGTAGTGGCTCCGTTACCTCTTACACCTCTGGCGTTTTCGGTACCGCGAGCGAGTTTGACGGCATAGATGACTACATACAGATTGATAATGACCAATCGTTATTGAATCTATCTTCATTTACTATTGTCGCCTACTTCAAAACGGGTAGCATAGGAACTACTCAAGACATCCTTAAGAAAGAAAAAGACGCAACAGAAGAGATGTTTCATTTACGCATCGAGGTCGACGGGAAGTTATGGTTCGTAGTGCGTATTGACGGTGCTACATATAGCACATCACAATATCAGTTATCCGCAGACACTTGGTACATGGCTATTGTTACATTCAATACTACAGCAATAAGCCTGTATGTGAATGGTCAACTTGTTGGGAGCACTGAAACCCCGCCTTCCTTACTTGCAACAGCCACAACATATCCATATTATATAGGGCGACATCCAATAGTTGACTATTGGTTTGATGGTGAAATTGATGAATTAATCCTTCTTAATCAACCACTATCACCTGAGATGGCAGAGAACTTGTGGAAAATAGCGAAGCCTTACATCGGCGGCTACTACACGGACACCGAATTTAAAGCTTCGTGGCCGATAGAAAGTGATTCTCCGAAGAATGACCAAGGGTTTAGTGAGGACTTCTCGGGCATTTCAGATATTAGTTACTCTTCTAATACTACATTAACTACAGATGGGGATGTAGCAAATTGGACTGTCCCTAATGGTCAGTCATCAACATGGATGTTGTGGTTCGATGATATGGATTGGATAAATCCAAATATATACCCCTTCATTGAATTTAGATACAAGACAGAAAGCAATAAAACAGATACACCACAAGTTGTTTATTATGTAGATGAAAACGCGGATGGCACTTATGATACCGTATTGAAAGCGTATCCATCTCTTTCAACATCTTGGGCGATTTTCCGACAAAACATTATTGAGAAATTATCAGATGGGGGTATTTCTGTAAATTCATCTACAAGAGTAATTATCAAACTTGCGTATTGGAGTGTAGATGGATATTTGAAGTTATATCTCGACTGGCTCCGCGTGTACGGCTTTGAGAATTGTATAACCTATGGTATGGGATCTTCATGCACTAATAAACCTAATACATACTGGAGCGCTATGGGGGGTATTTTACATGGTCATATGGAGGCAACAGGTTGGTCATGGCCAATGATGAGATTTTCTTTACCAGATATCGAAGTGACTGAAGGGCTTTATTTAGAGGTAAGAGTGAGGGCAGGTGATGATGATAGTGAGGCAGACATGAATATAAAATTCCATGATACAGGGGGGTATTTATATGCTGTCGGCTCGGATGTAAATATACCGAGCACATGGCAAATTTATCGTTATGACCTTTATGATTTGTTTGGTAGTATTACGCTAAAGGATATAGAATTATTCAATCTCGGTTCTGACTCAGATGATATTTATTATGACTATGTCCGCATCGGTTATCTCGATAACGAGAAAATCCAAGACACCAGCTGGGAATCTTTGCTCTACCCCATCTACGAGCACCCAAAGAGCGGATATGTGTGGTTCAACGTCACGGACATATTCGGCAATTCCCTAATCTACGAGCCACGCTCCTACGCCGTCTACCAAGATTTCGTTTTGCCCCTATACTCTTGGAAGTTCATGAACGGTAAAGATGATAGTTTTATTCATATCAATATTTCCCGCAACGGCTTTCACTGGTCTGAATGGCTTGCGCCCCATGAAATCACACGCTATGATTTATACAACGGCACGTACACTCTACGCGTGACATATCCTGATTCTTCATACTTTGAAACTTCAATCACGGTCACGCAAGATTACTTCTGGTGGCTAGAAGGTGATACATTCGGCGATGTATTGATGGGCATCGACAACTTATACTACAACATCACAAACATGAATCAGACGCTCTACAACCAGATTATTAACGTGAACATTTCGCTAACAAACTGGAATTCCGAGATTAATCAGACAACCGTGAATATTTATCTCAATCTAACAAATGTAAACAGTACACTTGGGGATCTCGTCCTAAACAACTATGAACTCATTAAGAACCTCAACACCAACATGACGAATCAATTCGTTAACCTTGACGTGAACATCTACAACAACTTCACGCAGATAAGTGGGCAAATTCTTTCCGTCAACAACACGGTACTCAACATCAATGCCACGATTGATTATCAGCACAACCAGATATCTACACAAATTACCAACTTACAGACAAATATGACGTATCAGATTAACTGGGTACTCAATAATATTACGAACGTAAATAGCACAATTCATGCACAACTTATCGATATATCTACACAGATTACAAACCTTCAGGACAATATTACAATCCAGATAAACAACGTTAGCACGCAGATAGACAATGTGAACGTATCCCTCTCACAGCAAATAAACGATATCTCCGTGCAAATCACCAACCTACAATCGCACATAGACGGGCAATTTAGCAACATCGAGGTGTGGCTCTACAACAATTTCACGCAGATAAACAGTCAAGTAATTTCCGTGAACAACACAATCCTTAACGTGAACTCCACAATTGACTACCAACACAATCAGATTACGACGCTCATCTACAATGTCCAGGATAACATCACAACACAAATCAACGACGTTAAGACAATGATTACTAACTTAGAAACTTCTATGGATACACAGTTTGATAATATAGAAATTTGGATGCTTAATAACTTCACAGAAATTAATGCCCAAGTTATATCAGTTAATGATACAATTCTTAATGTAAATGCCACCATTGATTATCAACACAATCAACTATCCTTACAAATTACTAACCTTCAAGATAACTTCACCATCCAAATCAACAGCATTGAAGCGAATATTACTAACGTGAATTCTACGCTTTCCCAACAAATCAATGATGTATATGTTCTTGTCCAGAATCTACAATCCGATATGGATGCTCAATTCACCAACGTAGAGGTGTGGATATATAACAACTTCACACACATCGAAACACAAATCCTCTCCGTGAACAATACTGTAATCAATATCAACTCAACGATCAGCCAGCAGATATCCCAAGTGTCGCTCCAGATTACTAACCTTCAAACTAATGTCACAACACAGTTCAACTATGTTTTTGAGAACATTACGAACGTTAATGCGACAATCCACACGCAATTAATCTCCCTCTCAACTGAAATCAATAACTTCTGGACAAACATGAACTACACGCTCTTAAATATGGACGTGAATATAAACAATAATTTCTCCAACATTCAGACACAAATTGTTACGGTGAACAATACTGTCTTAAGCGTGAATTCCACGTTGATAAGTGCAAATCATACAATCATAAACCAGATAACGAATCTCAACAACTCTATGACGTATCAATTTACTCACGTGATAACCAACATCACGAACGTGAACAACACGCTATATCAGCAGACGCAGACAATCAAGGAAGATATAGTTGACTTGGCGCACACGGAATACCGCAATCCACCGCCCGAACCCGCAAAAGTGCCCGTTGTTGGGGATTTTGTGGCTTCGGAGGCGGGGCAAGTAATCGCGGGCTTCGGTATAATTCTGGCGATTATTTTTGCGTTCATGTATGTAGTGGAGCGCGGAAGAAGAATATCGATTGAGGAGGAAAGATCCGCGAAAAGAATGATTAACGCGTTGAAGAAATAGCGTTAAGATACCCCTTTATTTATTCTCACGCTAAAATAATATGTGAGGTGAAGAAAAAAATGAATTTCGTGAAGAAATACAAACGGGTAATAATAGCGCTCGGTGGAATTTTCACGTTACTAGGGATAGTTGGCATAGGCTTTGCGTACTTCACGAACGTGATTCTAGGGATTCTTCTATTGTACATAGCGTATAAAAACTTCTAAGAGGTGAAGAATTATGGGAAAGAGATTAGTTGGCTCAAAGCGAATTGTTGGTAGACAGAAAAATCTGATAAAGATAAGGAATCCACGGGGTCTAGAGAAGTACGGTTACGATCCAGACTTCAAGGCTTCAACTCGGCGACGCGCATTACGAAAATTAGTGCAGAAGGAAGGATATGCAACAGCAATTCGCCGACTGAACGCCGTACGCGTTCTCACACGGAACACTCTACCGAAATATTCACGCATCTATGAATCTGACATGAAATGGCTACAAAAGGAGTATGGGCGAAAATGAGAGCGTTACGTGGAATTGGTGAGATTTTCATAGGAGCTTTTGTCTTGGGCATTTATTGGCAGTACATCTTTCCTATGGTGCATCAAGGAAACGATATCGGGGCGATGTTTCTGGAGAGCACGATAATTTTCGCTGTGGCACGCGGTACAGCTAAATTCCTGATGTACACTCCAGGGGAAGCATTCTCACTGCGCCGAAAAACAATTGCGGAAATTCTAATCGGCGGATCCATAACAACGATTACTTGGCAGTATATACTTCCAAACCTACCGAAAATCGGATTCACATTCTGGACTGGCTCCGTGGAGCAGATTTTCATAGCCTCCTTCCTGATTTATGTATTCGCTAAGTACTTTGCGAAGGTGATTGTATGGTGAATTTAAGTAGTTTAATAGAAACGATAAAAAAGGGCTTAAGAATAAGGCCTAGTAAAAGGCCACCAATTGAGGTGGCGTATCAAAAATACAAGCAAGTCACAAGAAGTTCAATTCTGGACTGGCTGATATTCGGCTTGTTTGCTGTGCTTCTACTTCTTCCTAGCATTGTGGACAACTATGCGCCGTACCTTGCGCCGTATAAAGGCCAACTAATGTTCGGCGGTTATATCATCATGCTCGGCTTGATGGTTGGCGCAACGGAAATATACAAAATCAACAGAACGCGGTCAAGATATTTCATAAAAGCACGGATAAACATGCCTTCACGGCCGACGTTTGAGACGCAGTTCGAACTGGTGCCCGACAAAGAAGGAACCTTATACGAGATACCCATAAACGTTGACAAGCGTGGCTTCTTGGAGTTCGTCGCCACAAAGAAGAAGTGGCTGACGCAAGACGATAAAGTGCGCATTGAAGAAGGCGAAGAGACAATTAAGGGAAAATATCATGCCTACTTCATTAAGGATACCGTGCAAAATGTCCGCATGATTTGGCTGATGCCCTTCGAGTTCTTCAAAGGTATGGCGTTTGAAAAGGGAAAAGTCACCATTGCGGGCGAAGATGTTGATGCACTTGTTGCTCATGTGACGTTAGACTTCAAGCGTAAAGTACCGTATAAAGACTTCGAAGAAGAATTAGATGATGAGGGAAAAGCAAAAGATGTGAAGTTAGTAGAGCAGATCATCGATTTATTTGAAGTTGTGGATTCGCCGTGGCACCGAAACTACCGCATGGAGCGCACAATCACGGATATGGAAGCCAGAGAAGTCATGATGGAGTTTGATAAGCTTATCGCGTCGAAATACATTGATACTGTTCAAGCTTTATGGGATAAGAACTTGGAGTTGCAAGAGAGATTAGATGAGACACAAGTATCCACTGTATCACTTGCTAGCGAAATGGCGACACAGGAGACGGAAGTCAAGGATCAGTTGATGTTATACGGCCTAAAGGATTTGGACAAGAGAAGACGCAACGAACGTCTAGAGGATTTATTCCTTGGTGGCATAATCACGGCGATAATATTCTTCGTGCTGTTGAATCTAGGAATTTTATGAAGGGGGTAAAATGAAATGTCGAATCCAATGATTGACAAAAAAATGATGGAAGAGCTCCTTGAGGACTTGCGAAAGCAGATAGGTATGGAGCAGTGGGCATTTATTGTACACTCCGCACGATTTGACCCTGCAACCTACGCACTTGCAGGTGAATTAAGGCCGAACGCGAAAATAGTTGCGCTACGCTATATTCTCATGAACGCTTACAAATCAGTGTGGGCGATGACACTTAAGGCAAAAACTCTCTGGAAAAAGTACATGAAAAGGCGCAAAGTATACGTGGAAATCAGGCAGAAGAAACTGACGCAAAACCCCGATGGAACGATAGATGTAAAAATGGTTACGCGGAAAATAAAGAAGTACCCCGACGCCACGGCAAAAGCTAAGCATTTTTACAAGTGCTACAAGCAACTACTCAGAAGGGCACTCCACATCAAGAATATCATTGACGCACTATCCACGCCGATTATGGGCTTCTATCAGAAACCCCCACAAGTAATATTAACTAATGAGGGAATCGCGAAGAAGGAGAGCTACTTCTTCACGTCCGATAAATTCGCCAAAATCAAGCAAGAAGTTGAGGCGATTGTCGGCGCGCAGAATCCCGTTGTGGCCTCAACAAGCGCATTAGGTGAAACTGAAAGACCAATCGCCGACGCACTGCGGAGAAGATTGGAGAAGCAGAAGGAGGAGTTCAAGCGTGCATTGATAGAGCCAGAAGAGTTCCTTTTTGAAGATGATGAAGAATTAGAAAAAATGGAATTGGAGGAAAAAGAACAAGAAGAAGCCCCGAAAAAACAAGAAAACACCGTAGAAGAAGATGAGGAGCCAGAGGTGGAGTTCCGATGAGCGATGTACGACCGAACTTTGAAACGCTTCCGATTCACGAAGTGCAAGAGAAAATCCATGAGGATAAAGAAAGAGAATTAAGGTGGGCAAATAAAGACAACATCACGGCGCATTATGTTTTCTGGGGCAGTATAATCAAGGCAATACAGTGGAGCTTGAACCTATATATCAGAATTTGGGGGCCACGAGGACTTGGGAAATCCGAGACCGCAATGTCCATCGCCGTGGGTATACATAATATAGCAAAAAAACTAGGGCTAAAGGCCAAAATCATCACCACTTTTTCTTTTGAGAAAACCCTTGAAGTCCTTACTGAATTGGCAAAAGTACTTGATAAAATGCGCGATGAACAAGGAAACATAAAGTCAGATACGGTTTTCGTTATAATACAAGATGAGATGTCCTATCTAATGGGCGAAGGATCCATAAACACAATGAGAGCAATCATCAACATTCTGAACCAAGCCCGTGTCGCAAGAGTGTTCCTTATCATAATTGCCCCACGACGCGAGGAGTTCGGGCAAATGTCGGGACACGCCGATATGATTCTGGAAGCTAAGCGTCGAGAAAATACCTTGCGAATGAATCAGTTGCGGATGTGGACGCGCACTGAGTGGCCCGTTGGGTGGCTGTATATTCCACTTCACAAATACATGAAGTTGCGCGAAAAATACGAGAAAGCGAAATGGGATAACTTGCTCAAATTAATGGCACAAGGTGGAATCTCAAAGGCAACATCCGCACAGATGTTCCACGAAATCGCGCAGAAATTCATTAAATACGTGCAAGAGAAGAATGTACCACTCACGCCGAGAAAACTTATGGAGGCGTTCGAGGACTTCGTTATCGATTATGATATACCGTTTGTCACGAATAAAACATACGAACGTGCAAAAGGATACTGCGTCCGAAAAGCACTCGTGGAAATCACCGAAACGCAGCCCGTAGAGGTAAACAAGGATATATTCGGCCGTCCCTCTGGTGAACTGATATTCAACAAAGTACAGGAAGTTGATGATCTGGAGTTTGTTAATGAAGTATACAAGGCGGCAATCGAGATATTCGAGGGGCGCAAGATTTCCTTCTATAAGTTGCGCCGTGAAATGATTGACGCGTGGTATGACTACTACTACAAGGGAATGACTATGGACGCTACGGCGGATAAATACGGGCTGAATCACGAAACCACGCTGACAAACGCTTATAAAAGCGGTGGTTGGTTCAGCGTCGTCCGCGAAGAGATATTGGGTTACGCCGTCGAGATTGCACTAACGCGAACATATCTGAAAGGATTCAAGGTTGTCGGCGGTAACAACCCAAACATGCCAGATTTAATAAACGGCGAAACGCCCGAAAATTCCGACATCTGGGTGGAAGTCAAAAGTCGCCACCGCGATACCTATCCAACCGCGGACATGATAAACCGCGCAGAAAAAGAGTTCTTGCAGCAAAATCGCGGAAAACTGTACTTGATAATTTTCGTCTTGCGCAAAAAATCAGTTCCTGGCGGGCCGAGAGTTCTCTCCATCCTGAGAACCTATGAAGTAATACTGCGCAAAAAACAAGAAGAAAATAAGGAAGAAGAAGAGAAAGAAGAAACACCAAAACAAGAATAACATTTTTACTCTTTTTTTGATATTTTTCCGAAAAAACGTTATTATCATTTTTTATGTGGCCCTTGGGCCTCAGATTTGAAATTCATCATCGGCCCAAGGAAAGGAGGTGAAAAGCCAAAATGGCCGAGTGACGTACTTCCTCCTGATGAAGATCCATGGCCAAATATACCTTTGAAAAATAATATAATAAAACGTATGTCGGAAAGTTCTAATTAAAAGTAGAAAATTCCATTTTTAACCGAAATATTCCAATCCAAACCCGAAGTATGACACACGTCATACTCGGCAAGAAAAAAAGAAAAATAAGAAAAATTAGAGAAGAGAAGAAAAAAAGAAAAATAAGAAAAAAAATTAGAGAAGTTACGAGAAGTTACGTTACCTCTTAAGTGTATATACTTGTATGTTGTTCCATTCAAGCCCCCAATTATTTGTTGACATATCCTCTCGCACAAAAAAGATATTGTCTTTCCATCGCCATATCTCCCACTTTATATACAATCCATAGCCTGTTATTTCACCTTTGAAAAGTTGCTTGCCTTTTTTTATTGCAACAATTAGTTTATATATGTCGACATCGCCTTCATGGCCTTGTCCATCCCGTATATAGCAAGAAGATGGCCCTGTAACTGTTGCCCACTCTGAATATTTTTTTATTTGTTTTAGCCTCCCACCTTTCCTTTCCTCTAATGCCATTAATATTAAATATTCTACGTATTTTCTCTCAATCTCATCTTTGTTCTTTTTTATAATCTCCCGCAAGTTTATGCCCTTTTCTTCTGCTCTCTCTATCTCATATTTATCAAGTCCGTCCTTAAAATAGTCATATCGCAACTCTGGGTTAACAAGGAAAAACCAATCGCCCCAGATTCCACCGATTTCCAAGACTAATCTATTATGATCAATCACAACAGAAACATCCATCCACGTCACCTCCTTTACTTGTACTCCACCTCCCACTCATTGGGAGATGAGAGTTTTAGATAAGTTGGTAACCACTCAACAAACGCATTATCGAACTCTTCATCATCTGGGCCAAAACCCTTTTCTCTGCCCTCATCAAGTGTAGCTTTATATGCCTCGTAAAATGCCGACACAGCATCCCCGATAACCTCGGGTTTTAAGACACGAGTCGTCTTGTTGGTGATGCGCAGAGAGACATTAGGTTGTGATGTTGACACGAAGAAAGAGATTTTGATGAGTGTATCATCGGCGATTATTGCATAGTCCATGTCCTCCCAGTCAAGGGAGGTACCGATATGGCTTTCTACAATCTTTAAACATTTTGATAGAACCTCAGAGTCAGGTTCACCGTTCACCATGAACCCCTTTACGGGGTCCCAAGTGATTTTTAGTACGTTGGATAACATTCTTCTGAACTTATCGATGAATAATGGTGAATAGTCCCCGAAATTTTCGTATTGTGTTTCTGTCAGCTTGAGGGATATAGTTTTAGTCAAAGAAGATAAAAACTCCTTAGACTTATCATCCAAGAACTCCTTGTACTCTTTCGCGAGACTACAAAGGAGATCTTTACTTCTTCCAACAATTGTCACATTACCATCATCGTTGATAACTATGATGTTCCAATCTTGTATTTTTAATTTCCACAAGGGGGGAACATAGTCCCACCATTTGAGTGAGCCCTTTGGGGGCCTCTTTGCAACAACCACTATTTCACCATCTGTGTACACTGTTCCCCTCTTCACATTGAGGGGATATGTCAACTTCTTACTCCACTCGAGGTGGAGTTTCTGTGGAATGATTTCTGTATACAGATCCACCTTGTGTGGTCTGTTCTTTGCATATGTATCAAAAGAACACTCTATGATATCAACTTTTCCATTTAATATCAGTGGGGGGAAAGTTAAAAAGCCCCATTTTTTTACCTCCCCACTCCTTGGGGCGGAGGAGTGGACGAGGGATCCGTTTGCTTTCGCATTCATTTCCGACACCTGCCCCCCGCCGGGCGCACCCGACGGGGATTGGCAGAAAAAGTGGAAAAAAATTACCGAAAGTGTTCCAAAAATTGGATAACTCTCATTATAAACTCTTTATCTAGTTCATCCTCTCTCTGATAAACTACTTTTCGTTTATCAGGGAAAGTGCCAAAATTTGCTGTCCCCCAAAGCTCACAGATAGCCTTGGAGCGGTCATAATATCTTTCAAACTTTGCAACTTTCACGACAGCCCAACCCAGTTCGCCGAAACGAATTTCACCTTCTATCATTTTTTTACCTCCGACAGTTTTTGTTTTTCAATTAATATATTGGTAAACCAATATATTAACTTTTTGGTAAACCGTGAAACTATTGTATAGGTAACCCTTAAACTATCGGCGGGGTTTAAATATCATTATAGACATATTATAGAATAACTATTGAATAATTCAAAAAGGTGATGAAATAATGGAAAATAAAATAGACGAAGAACTATTCAATGAGTTTTTTGATGCTATGTTAGAAAGAATGCGCGAGAAACAGAAAGTTTACGGGGATTCTTGGAAAGATTGTACAAAATTGCACCTGAAGAACCGTCTAATCGATAAATTTGATGATTGGTATTCTACGATGAGAAGAAACCTTACTTTACCAGATAAAAAACAGCTCGATGAAACAAAGCTTCTCGTGGATATCGCAAACTTTGCTATGATGATCTGGTTGCGCCACAAAAAACAGTTCAAGGAGAGGTGAAAAAAATGTCGAATCCGATAAAAGTTGAGAAGGGCATAGTTTTGACGCCGACGGAAACGCCCCAGATCCGCAAAGTGATAGACTTTGCGAGTGGGCGGGCGAAGGCAATAACACTTCCAAAGGAATTCTTGGACCGCGTCGGCCAAGAGTTCGAGGAGGTGGAAACGAAAATAATGCGGATGGATGGCAAGTATGTCCTACTTGTCATTCCGCACTTCGAAAAAGAAGGAAAAGGAGGAATGAAAAATGGATGATGGTGTGAGAAAAGCAATATATTACCTATCCGACGAAATCGCGGATCTGCGCCGTGAAGTGCGGGACTTAACGTACTTTCTCTTGAAGGCGCTGAGCGCGATGCAAGGCGGTAGTGTAGGCGCCGTGCTTCAGGAGTTCGAAATCAAAAAATTAGGAAGAGGTGAAAAGAAAAATGCCTGAAATAGTGGTACATTTCAAAATTTCAAAAATAACAAAAGAAGAGAATTGGGAGAAGGATAAAACAACATATAAGGTACTTTTGCGCGGTGAAGGAGAAGACGGCGAAATAAAACTATCAATGAAGTTCAGCGAGGAGAACTTCAAGAAGTTTAAGGCCGATTTTGCACTACACCGCGGTGCAATTTTCGAGTTAATTCTGCGCCAAAACCAGAGCAAGATGGATGAGTTTCTCGGCGATAGTGGTGAGGAAAGTGAATGAAACAGAAATTGATGAGGAATTCTGGGATGATAACGGCGATTGGGACGACGGATATCCCTACGATTGGGACATTGATGCAGACGATGATGATTTCTGGGACGAAGTTGAAGAAGATGAAGGGATTGAGCCCGAATGCTTCGGTCAGTACCTTCTCGGCGCGGGTTCGGAGGAGTGCGCTTTTTGCCCTTGGGCCGACGTCTGCGCCGAAGTCAGTAAAGCGCAATTAAAGGATCAAAACAAAAACAAGGAGGAAGAGGAGTAATGGGTAAGTGGTTTTTCAGAGCCATATATATAATATTACTCATCAAGGCAGTATACTTTTACATTAAAGGAATGTTGCCAACAACACAGGATCTATTCTTTATTCTTGTAGTACTACTAATATTGGCAACAGAAACTTGGTTCGCGGTAGAGGAAGAAAAAAGTGGTGATAGTGATGGGCGTTGATTGGTGGGTTGAAAAATTGATAGTGGCAGAAGCCACAAGAACAAAATACCTTAGATACAACCATATAATCGCTGAAAAATTGGAGACAGTGATTAAAAAAACAACCGATATAGATGATAAACACCCCACTAAGTTAGATACTAAGCTCTCAAACTTGGCCACAAAGATGAGTAGATACCCTGAAAAAGAACTACTATTCCTTGGCGCAATCACAGGGTGTGAAATTTGCCCCACGGAAGTTGTATGTTGTGATGAATTTGATGTGGGCGTCACACAACGGTACTACGAGGACATCAAAAAAATCATCGACTGCATCGAGAGTCTATATTTAACAGGCCTTTACGAGCGCATTAAACCCTTCAACGTTGAGGGCGCATATTTTGAATCGTTTGAATCGTTTGTAACGTTTTTCCATCAATTGTTAAAAACAATTTATGAATTATACAAAAAAGGTGAGTATTATGCAATCTTCGAAGGATAACAAGGAAGAAGAAATGCTAAAAATCCCTCGGGTCAAGAGGGTGAAGGGAATATATATACCCGACAATATTATAGTGGTCCAAGCTGAAAACTTAGAGCAATTCAACTCACTCTTAATAACACACAAACTTTCATTTGACGATGTTTACGAGAGAACCAACAGGACAAACTATGCCCAGGAACATATATATTATGCCTTCACACTTTCAAACGGCGTTCCTATCGTTCTCAAATACGTCCAAAGAAAGCGCATCAGTCCTGGTGAAACGGATGTGGCATCTTCTTCTTTTGGCAATTATCATCTTCTGTATTCTCTCCGACACGAGTCGCTACATCCGCACCAAAAAGAAAAGGAGGTTTGAATAATGAGAGCGTATAAGCAATTATTCTTCGATAATAAAAAGACTGATTTCCAACAATACGGTATATCTGGCAAAAAAATCATCGAAGAAGGCACACCGAGGCTACTACATGATCTTTTGCTCCTAAACTACATAATAGAAGAAATAAGACTACAGGCGTATCAAGTTGTTTTCCTACTCGTACGTGGGGATTATACGATTGAAATAAAATACGGCGGGCGTGTGGAATCGATAACACGCTTTATGCAACTTTCTACAGAGGCCAACAACCCCGACTGGAAGAATATCGAGAACCTTGTAAAGAGAATATTCTCCGAGAAGAAGGAGGAATGAAGAATGACCGAGTTAAAGGTTGAAAAAACACACGAAAAGTTCACGATAGACGACAAGGAAGTCAGCGCCCCATTTACCCTCGTAGGGATCTCAAGGTTCACGCGCCGTGACATCATCGACGCGGAAACAAAAAAAATCGTCGGCACAATCGGCTTCGACGACTACGGTCTCTACGGCGTGACAACGGCACGGCCACAAGTGATAATCAAGGCGTTCGGTCTCGACAAAGATCCAAATATTCGCATGTTCGTCATTCTGAGCCCTGAGTACATAGTGGAGAAAGAGGATAATTTTGTGATTATCCGCAACCCGAACAATCCCAACGTGCTGTATAGAATCCCAAAGGGGTTGATGAAGGATACGTATCTTGCTGCATTCCCAAGTGATTTATTGCCGTGCATAATAAAAACAACGGGGAAGTATCACATAGTTGTTGCGCCGAAAAAAGCCCCTGAATCCCAAAAAAATGATGAAAAAAAGAAAGAGGTTAGGAAAATGTCCGAAAAAGAAGTAAAAGTTGAGAAAACAAAATTGTATGGAAAAGAAGTGAATGTCATACCCAAGGAGGCACAAGTCACCGCAGGTGCGCCCTCTTGGGTGGACGAATTAGATGAGCAAGTTTCAACTCTGGATCTTGTGACACTAGGCAAACCAATTGTGATTAATAAGTTTGTCAAGATGCATTCCACGAAGTACGGCAACGATTTCATGATTGTACACGTCACCATACCAAAAGATGGTGATACTAAATCAGAAGGAAAAGATGTAAAGTGGGTTACTAGCGCATCTGTCATCATGGACCAACTAGAGAAATATCAAAAATATATGCCATACTATTGTAAGATTATTAAGCCCAAAGGAAAACGATACTACACGCTCAGCTTCGACATTTAACACAAATAGTTTTTCACTTTTTATGTTAAAATCATGGGCGGGTAACTCAGTCTAAAAATCTCGGTGGGTCAAATCCACCCCCACCCGCAAATCCTAAAAAAGGTGAAAGGGTGATAAAAATGAATGAGAAAGAAGATAAGATAGCTAAGATAAACATATACAGTTTAGAAAAAGAAGAATCACTTGAGGCATTTTGTCGAACTATGAAAGAGCAAATTATGAAGGGAAAAGTTCCTGTTTTGATGACAATGACCCCATGGGGGAATATTTACGCCCCCATGAAGAAAAAACCGTACTTTCGTCTGACATGGGTTCTCCCTGTTCAAATATTCAGAGATTTAGATATGGAAAAAATTAGAACTGGCGAACAAACCGTGGAGCTAGAGGAATTGGATGGTATAGTGATGTACGCGTTTATGCTATTCCCGAAAGAAAAACTCAACCAAGACATCTTTAAAGCATAAGGGAAGTGTGATAAAAATGCATCAAGTAGTTGCGGTTTTGGTTGAGAAAAAGAAGGATACTCATATTGCATCGGTTATATCAAAAGCACAAGAAGTTGTCAAAGAGAAAGAAGGTAAAGTATTCGATTACTATCAATCTCCTTTGTACAGATGGGACCTTAATTTGAAAGACGCTATCGCGGTTATAAAAACAGATGTTGGGCCTCTAGTTATTTTCGATTTGGCGTCAAATATGGGCATAGAAATACTAACTAAACTCTGGTACGCGATGTATAGAGAGGTAAAGAATGATATAGAGAAATTAAAACAATTTTTCGAAAAAAACAAAGATATACCAACAAGAATCTTAGCCACAAGATGGATGGAGGATTTTCACGCACGCTTTTGGGCCTACTACTTATCATTAGAGAACGTACCAGACAACCAGATTTTTGATGAGGACGGTGAGCCAATAGTTGGGCCAAGTGAACTCTGTAAATACCTAAAAAATAGGGATAAGTATTACATTATCCCATTTGATGTTCACGTGTAAAGTGAAAAAGGAGGAGATGGCCAAGATGTTTGAGACGGGCGAGTATATAAGTGTATTCGCGGATCTTTTTTATTTCGGCAAAAACCCATATAGTTGGTGCGTCGAACAGATTTCAATCCTGAAAGCCTTGAAAAAGAGAAAAGGAGGAAAGAAAAATGTTTGAAGGATACGAAGGTATAATAATATTTGTAGCATCTTTTATCGTTGCGAGTTTAATATATTTATTTTTTGCATATCGCGACGCAATTAAAGAGCTTCACGAGTATAAGAAAATGCTCTTCTACCTCAAAAAAATGAACATTGAAAAAGATTTCAAGAGTGTCACAGCTAAACTGTTTTGGGTGCATGATAAGCTAAATGTATACATCCGAAGTAAGAATACAGTTGATAGTATAGTCCTTGACATTATAACACTTGAAGAAATATATCGGTGGATTGTAGACGTTGTTAGCAAGATGTATAAGGAAAAGGAAGAGCCAAAAATTGATATTGAATTGTTGAAATATCTACAAACCCAAAGAGAAGATTGGCTAAAGAAAAGGCTTGATGAATTAGCCAAGAAAGAAGAAGAAAGATTGGAGGCGAATAAAAATGCAAAGTATGAAAGAAGTAAAACATGAAGAGGAACGCTTTTGCGACACACACTGTGCCCACTGTGGGCGGTGTATAGATGACGACTACCGCTTTTACATTCTTTCCCTATACAATCCAGAAGGCGATGAAGCCGAAGAGTGGGCAATCTGCGAAAGATGCTACGATGAGGTTCTAGAAAAAATCAGAAAAATGCTAAAGGAGGGCAAAGAGGAATGAATATGTCTGACGACATATTGATAATTATACTAGTAATATTAATCACCACTATATGGGTAGGGACAATGTACATCGCCTCTATCTTTGGGCTATACCGTTATTTCATTATATTTTATACACTTGTTCTCTTTGACTTGGCATTGTGCACGTATATTTTAGAGCATTTTATGGAAAAAGCACGAAAGGAGGAAGAGTGAAATGTCACGCGCAACGGTATGGGGAATAATCGCATTAATATGCGCAATAGTGGTATTCATAGACTTATTAGTGTTTACATTACGGCCTTTCGCATTAACTAATGTTGCAATATATGTAAATGTGATGAATATATCTCTGGTTTTTATTCTCATTATGGCAATTATAATCGACACTATAACTATGCCTATAGAACAAGAAAAAACAGACTTATACGACGAAATTCTTCTGTGGTCTGGCGTTATTGACGCATTATTAAAAGAATTAAAAGAAGAAAAGGAGGGTTGTGAAGAATGATAGATCCTTCAAAAGAGAGAAAAAAACAGATAGTTGACACCATTTGCATCATTATTGCTCTTATGGTGTGGGTATTTACGCCCTACTTCACTGACCCCATAACATTCGCCATCATTTTCTTTGTAACTTTCATCATAATAGATATTATACACACTATAGCAATGACAATGATAGACCTTAATCCGCCATTCGTGATTTATGTATATGACACAGAAAAAGAAGAGGAGGTATAAGAATGGGTAAAAAAAGTAGGATGTTTGAGTTTGTGGATCAGACTTGGAATCCCATTGGGGCGAGATGCCCCTATCAATGTATTTATTGCTGGGCGCAGAGTGCTAACGGGTTTATAAACCGATACAACCTAAAAAAATATTTCGGCAAACCCACGCTCTACGAGAAGGTTTTAAACCAGAAATTCAAGGCCGGCGAAATAATTTTTGTGGGCGACATGACCGATATTTTTGCATATACAGTCCCAGATTCCATGTTGTACCAGATTTTCGAGGCGATAGAAAAATGGCCAGATACCACATTCTTGTTTTTGACAAAGAACCCCATAGCATATCTTTGGCTTATAGAAGAAGGGGCAAATATACCCTACAATACAATTCTCGGCGCAACAATAGAGAGTAACAGGAATTATCCTAATATTTCGAAAGCCCCACCACAACACGAACGCCTCACAGCAATGCGAAATCTGGCGCATAGATACCCCAAGTACAAGTTGTTCATCAGTATAGAGCCCGTTCTGGATTTCGATGTAGAATTATTTGTACAATGGTTAAAGCGTATAGCCCCTTGGGCGGTCGCCGTCGGCTACGATAACTACGGAAATAAATTACCAGAGCCCCCACTGAGAAAAGTAGAAGAGTTAATCAACCACGTGGAAAAATTCACGCGTGTCTACAGAAAAACAATCCGTCGGGCGTGGAATGAAAAATGAGAGAAGAAAATAAAGAATTTTGGAAAGAAGTCGAGAAAGTAGTGAAAAAGATAAAACCCCATTCGGTGATTATAGCCGATGAGAAAAATGGGGCAATTAGTGTAAACGGTGAGATAGTATATTTCCGCAACAAAAGAAAAAGGAGGAATGAGGAATGAACGATAGAAATCTGAAATATATCGTGCGCTTTTACAATTCGCTCCATGAAGACTTGAAAGATGAGTTCACAAAAATTCTGCCCACCATAAAAAAGGTGGATCTCTACACCCTTTTTAAAGTGCTCGTCAAAAATAAAGTTAGGAGGCGATACTGATGGAGAAAGTTAAGGTATACGTGTATGAAGATGAGAAATATCCCTTCTACTGGCTGTGTGATGATGAGAGAGACGCCACACATATCGCGGAATTCACGAAAGAAGAATTGGAGTTTATCAAAAAAGCCATACAAATCTGCGAAAAGGCCCAAGAACTTATAGAGCAAAAAATTAGAATTGTTCAAAGAGAGGTGAAAAAATAATGAGTGAGTATAAAATAAGGCATTTCTACACTCCCCTAATTAAGAATTTAGAAATGAGTCAATATGTGGAGATACTCTCTGCAATACCCACGATGGATGAACAACTGTATTATCATGTTGTCGCAAAGGTAAGAGAGGTAGATATTACACGATTATTAGAAGGAGAGTATGGTTTAGTAAGATTTAGAAATGTAACCCGTATATACGAATTACCCGATAAAAGGGTTTTAGAATTTGCAGAGTACGGCGATAAAATGCTTAGGATACCACTATCTATAGACGGATACCCTCTAACATTAAAGGAATACAGAGATGTTATCATTGGTATAATGCGTTTAATTGAGGGTTTAGGGCCATTAAGAGCATCTAAATGGATAGATGAGAAAGATCATACGATTACACTTATAAAATATGACGCAAATGCATGGCTTGAGATGTATATTACACCCATAGATAGAGTAGAAGCATTATTCAAGGGCGCCTATATAGATTTTAAAAAGGAAATACAACAAGGCCTACAAAAATGGCGTGAGATTAACATATACGACAGTATCTTAAAAATAAGAATATGCCCAAGAGAAAAAATAGTATTCCGTAAAACGCCCTCAGATAACATAACAAGACATCTTTTAAAAACAAAAGATAAAATCTTACCTATTGACAATACAAAAAATGCTATAAAACATCTTACAAGCATTGAGTTTAAGGGGAAGTTAAATATCGTGAAGCTCACGCAACTATTGGATATCATAGAGGATGTATTCATCCCTATAATAAGAGGATATCTTAGCGTACAAGGCGGTGAGAAACATGATTGACTGGATTGCTATACTTTATATTTTATCCCTAGTTCCTTTACACGAATTGAGCCACTACCTCGTTATGAGAACCCATAGTATCAAAGGAAAATTCAAAATAACACCTAAATGGGTTGGCTTCGAAGTCAAAGATTGGCACATAAAAGTAGAAACCCCCGAAGATTTGAACAATGTAATATACACTCTTATCCAAGTGTATACCGCAGGATGCCTCTTGCCTACATTTTTCGGCGTTTTCCTTCTTATTCTCACGAGTGATTGGATTATATGGCCAATTATGGCTCTTGAACTACTTTACAGCATCTATGAAGTGAACGCTATGACGCCTCCCGTTATTAATATGAAGGAGGGAAAAAATTGATAGAAGATATAGGGATACTTATTATGGCTCTTATGGCATGGCTCTACTTTCTCTATTTATTAGATTCAGCGAATATCGAAAAGAAACTCGATAAAATATTAACACTTTTAGAAGAAAAAAAGAAGGAGGTGGAAAAATAATGGATTTAAAGGAGAGTTTTGTCGCATTTATTTTAATATTATTGACACTTATCTGGGGATATTTCGGCGGGTACCTATTGTTAGCCATCATTGCCATATTAACAGTAGCACTTGTTTATCTATACGGAGAATACTTGAACCTCAAGCAACAATTACCAAAGAAAAAACCCGTGGAAGAAAAAAAGAAAATCGGTGGGACTATAGTTAAAGTCCGTGAAGTCCCCGGTGGGTACCAAGTAATATTCACTGATGATACTTCTCCTATTGAGTGGATAAATATGACATACGGCGATTTCAAAGAGGCCGTGCGGTGGATTAATGAAACCATTAACCACCTAGAAGCAATAAAAAAAGAGGTGAAAATGGAAAATGATAGTGGAAGAAGATATAGAGTATAAAAATAATATGATGAACAAATTGAAAAAGTTTTTCTCGTTCAGCCGCAAGGAGATTCACGTTTCCGATCTGGTGTACTGCTTGCGGAAAGCGTACTTCCGCAGGATTAATGGGTCCACGGTAACGGATGAACAGGTGTTGCACTTCATCCGCGGTCAGAGTTTGCACGCACTCCTAGAGAAGTTATACCCGCAGAACGAGATTATCGTAATGTACGACGGCTTTTTCGGCACGATGGACGCGTTCGACGTGGAAAAAAACGCCGTCGTGGAATTAAAGACTGTGCAAGAGATGTACAGCGTTGGCCCGTATGAGCATCATCTAAAACAACTACAATACTATATCACGATGACAGATAAGCGCGTGGGATATCTCATATACTTAATTCTCGGCCAAAAGGAGCTTAAAGTTTTCCGTGTAACCCTAACCGATGAAGATGTAGAAGACTTGCGAAAAGAAATAAAGAAGCGCAAAGCTTTGTTGGAGAAGGCTCTCGCCGAGAGAAACTTCGAAATCTTGCCCGTCGTCACCGATTGGCAGTGCAGATATTGCGAATTCTACGACATCTGCGTCGGAAAAAAGGAAAAGGAAGAGGAGAAATGAAAAGATGGGTTTAACGCCATCACAAAAAGTTGATTATCTGGAGGAAAAAATACCGTACGAGTATTTCTCGGCGCTCGATAGGCTGATTGATGATCTATACAGCCTAGTGGTGTACAGGCACAATATGAAAACAGTGAAACAAATACTCACGGAAGTGAAGGTTATTGTCGATAAGGTGGAGGAGAAATGGCGACGATGAATGAAAAAGAAGAAAAAGTGGAAAAAATACGAAAGGCCAACCGAATTTGGCTACTGTTTCGCATGTTTAGAGATAGACATCTTACACTTATAAAGATATACAATCTACTCAAAAACCTCATTCTCCTAGTGGTTTTTCTCGAACTCAGTGTTTTCTTGGTGGCTTCCCTCAAAATCAGTGTGGAATTCGAACCCAATCTTCAGGATCCATTGCTCATTATTGCATCTATCGCAACTATCACAACTATTTTTCTTTACTTTTTTATTTGGCAGTCTTTAGAGTTTATGTGGCGCAGATTCCTACGCAAGCATGAATCTGAAAATAAAGAAGAAGGAGATGATGTAAATGGTAATGATTTTTAAAGAAGAAAAGCCATTAAAGCATTTATTCACTCACGGACGGGTATATACCTTTAGGACAACATTGAGAAAGGGTTTAAAAGCCAAATTACCAGGATTGCAATTATCCTATATGGACGATTGGATTACCTGGAAGCGTGGTGGTAAGAAACTCATTAATGTGAGAATATACCTCATACGTAAAGTTGAACGATTACTCTTTCTTGATGCAGAAATAAAAGATTCGGGATATGCCTCGAAGAAAGAGTGGATTGACGCAATCAAGCGCTTGAATAAAGGAAAAGATTGCACTGTTGGCTATTTATACATGGTAACAATCCCAGCGTTTATACCGTTAAAACAAATAGGAAAAATTCCTACTTGGGAGGAAATAGAGAAAAAGTATCTTAGAGGTGATAAAAACGAAAGATAAAGAAGTTGTAAAAGAAATTTTGAAGGTGGTGAATAGAATGTTGGTTGATAAATTAACAGATGAGATGAAAAACCTAATTTGTGACCTCTTGGACAGTAAATTAGTCCACACTATAAAAATCCCACGACGCGGTGAGAAATTCTATGAGGGCGTGATATGCACATCAGAATACACTCTTAATTTAGAAGAAATACAACAAATAAACGATATCGTGAACAAACACGGCTTTCAAATAGATTACATCGCCGGAGTAGATGACTATAACCTCAAAATCAGCATCTCTAAAGTCGAGAAAGAAGAGGGAAAGAAGGAGGAAAAGAAAAAATGAAGAGTGAATACATCCTGATCATGAAGGAAACACGCGAGAGGGGTGAAAAATGAGCGATATAGATTGGAAAACCTATTGGAAGTATGTTAAGGAAAGTAGTATGCTGAATTGGTGGCCGAAAATCAAAGACGTTGATGTGCCCAAGCCTAGAACGGAAATCCTAGAGTTGAGCACTGAAGAACTAGCGCAGCTCGCGGGCTATGAAAAACTGAAAGAACCGACGTACACAAAAGTAATGAGGAGCGCAAGCAAAATCGGCTTCCCTCTGTTTATGCGCACGGATCAATACTCCGCAAAACATCACTATGAAAATACTTGCTATGTCCCAGAAGCCTTTGTTCTAATTAGCCACATTCAAATGCTACTACAGGAGGCAGATAACGTTAATATGATTGGCTTGCCCACAAAAGCCCTCGTGTTCCGCGAATTTTTAGAGCTTAACTACGGATTTAAAGCGTTTCTCGGTTTGCCAATCGCAAAAGAACGCCGATACCTCATCCGCGATGGCAAAGTCGTCAGGCATTTCCCCTATTGGCCAAAAGAGGCCATTAGATTTTGGAGTGTCAAAGAACCGAAAAATTGGCGTGGGATCTTGAAAGAGTTGAACACCGAAACGGCGGAAGAAGTGAAGCTCCTGACAAAGTATGCTAAAAAAATTGCTGTGGCCATCGAAGGCTTCTGGTCCGTGGATTTCGCCCAAGCAAGAGATGGAACTTGGTACCTCATAGATATGGGGCGCGGGGAAATATCCTGGACGCCCGAAAAACAAAAAGAAAGAGAAGAGAAAAGAAAGAAAGCGGAAAAGGAACTAAAAGAACTCCTTGGGCTAGTTGAAGGTGATGAAAAATGACGCCCATAGAAAGAACTATTTTTATAATTGATGCTGTTTCTCTACTTTTTATCTTTTTCGGGAGAACTCTCACAGATTTAGTGATGTATCTAATGTTTATGATATTCGTTTATGAAAAAATGCTAAAAGAGAAAGCTCCAGAAGAAAAGAAAAAGAAAAGTGAAAATAAAAGAAGTCTTAGGAGAGGAGAAAAAGAAAAGAAGAGGAAAGAAAAAAGAAAAGGAAGTAAAATGATAAATTCCAATGGAAATGAAGGTTATATAAAGATTGCGAAAGCTTTAAAATACCTTTATTTCTTGTGTCACGGGTTTCTTT
>Ga0190314_1000164_pt1 | contig 26929 bp, 31 predicted proteins | sample 4870071112_MG_FD_165055 | JGI IMG/M metagenome (GOLD analysis project Ga0190314, IMG submission 165055) | Hydrothermal vent sediment bacterial communities from Southern Trench, Guaymas Basin, Mexico - 4870-07-11-12_MG | ecosystem: Environmental > Aquatic > Marine > Hydrothermal vents > Sediment ...
TCTAACATCTTTTCCAGGAGTGTGGGAAGTATACCCCTGGGCTTCTGTAGGACATAAACTTCCTTGGCTTCGCCTGTCTTTAGTTCGCAGGGCAACTTCAAGACATCCGGTCCCGGCCTTTCCACAACCATCTCAGGAGACAGATTGAAAGTTCTAATAAGAGAGGGATACTCACTCTTCAGGTCAACCACACAGACCCACTTGAAGACACCCTCCACCGGGTCTCCAACGTACCCACCCCCTGTCTCTATCTTTTCCAGTTCCTTCATCTCCCGCAAAGTCTTTCTTGAGGGAAGAACATATTTTCCACGTAGTGCCCTAAACAACATGGCGTCTGCTATCTTAGTCGGGTAAAACACGTCCTCAAGGAATATTCCTGCAACCTTACATTCCTCCAGGAAGAACCCGAGTATTCCCATTTTCTCCTCAAGTTCCACACAGAGATTAACATCTATAAGATTGTAGTATAGGAACTTGTCTAAATCCTCTCTGCGTATTTCCTCCACTTTCTTTCCTTCTTTGCGAACTTTTCCTCTGCCTAACTCGTGCATTGCCACATATTCCAGTGCTTTTTTGTTCTTCCCCGCTCTGATTTCGCCTTCTTTGAGACGTAGATATCCCACCATGAGGTCAAAAATCTGTATGCCAGTAAGATTTGCCATTGGATACATCTCATTTTTTGAGCGGTTTTTTAAATATAATATGTCATAGTCCTCCACATTCCATCCAGTGATTATGTCTGGTTTTGTTTCTTTGATATAATCTGACCATCTCAAGAACAACTCTCTTTCATCTTGCACTCTGACAAACCTCACAGATAAATTCTCCTCTTTCAACTTTCTGAGCAGACTCTCAGAAGGATATTGCTCTGCATAATAGAAGGTGGTGTACTGGTCTGTATAATTATCATAGCAGGTTATAGCAGTGACCGGATAGGAAGCACTTTCTGGCGATGGAAATTTATCCAAATCATAAACTTCTATGTCCATATATACCACACGGGGTTTTATATCTCCGCTGCCGGGAAGGATTTTACCATTGTCCAGAGTTGCGATTGTGCCCACGCCAAGGTCATACCAGACCCTGTAAACAAAAGGAACATCCGCCTCCCACGTGCGGATGTTATATTTTTCACGGATTTTTTTAACGTCAACCGGGTGGCGGACATATATTTTATGCACCCTTTCTCCCTTTAATGTGACCCCGGCATTTTCAACGACCTTTGTGACAAGACTGCTACTAACTGCTTTGTCCGTGTAAAAATATGGTTTTTTTCCTCTTATTGTTATTTCAGCCCGTTTCCCATTACTGTCTCTTCCCCAAAAAACAACCTCTATGCCTGTGCCCCTGATAAAGTAATGACCGGCCGTGACTAATATTCTTTTATAACCCATGTTGTGTTTCGTTGTTACCACCATCCCATCCTCCGTGCCCGGTCCCCTATGAGATAGTTTCCCACCTCTTCCTTTAACCTCTTTTTTGCCATTTCTATGTACCGTGGGTTTATCTCTATCCCAATCCACCTCCTGTGGAGTTTCTCCGCCACCACAGCCACCGTACCAGACCCCATGAACGGGTCTAACACTACACCCGGCTCCCATCCAGCACCACATCCACAGTCTGTCCAACCAATGGTCTCTTTTTTCATCCTCATTGATTTTAGTGTTCGCCTTTTTACTTCTGATGGGTCTTCTGCTTTTGCCTTCTCATAATCTTTAGTTGCTTTTCCATAATATCTACCATTTTTATTTGGCCTTGCTCTTAAATATGCAGGGTTTTTCATAGCATCTTTTATTGGGATTTCTATTTTTTTAGTTATTCTCGTTCTTGGTTTTCCACATTTTTTGCACACTTCCGCCGGGCAACCCACTTTTATCATCGGCTCTACTAACTTCTCCGGGAACACGGCGAAATGGGCATCGTGGAATGGTTGTGTGGGAATAGACCACACATCGCCGGGGTTTTTGCCCATAGGATGCCCCTTTGGTCTTTCGCCGGGAGAAAAATGACCACCAGGATAGGAATTATTGTAAGGATCTTTGCTTTTATCACTTAACTTATTTGCTGCATCGGTTTTGTGTGGCACCCTCACCGCATCTAAATCAAACCAATATTTTCTGTTCTTAACAAACATAAACACTGGCTCGTAACTATTCGTGAACCTGTCTTTTACGCTGGACGGCATGTGGTTGGGTTTTGAATTATGTGTCCATACCCCATTGGCGAGGAAATAAATGTTGTTCCACTTCGCTTTTCTTTTTTCTTTTGTTGGTTTATTACTTTTTCCTCTTCCACAATAAGAAGTATAGATTGGTTCAACCTCAATATCATAAACCATTTTTTCTCCTATTTTCTCAATCTTTTCTATCTGGTCGGCGTATAAAAAACCAAAAGTGTTTCTCTTTATTTTCTTTCTAATTATAAAACTCATAACTTTAGTTCCATAGTTTGTTTTTCTTACTCCTTCATATCTAAATTCATATCCAACCAACCTACAAGCCAATTCTAAGTCTTCTTTTAATTGCCGATTTGGTTTTATTCGCACTCTCCATCTGTCACTTTCTTGGTCAAAATAACCATCGCCTGCCAAAAAACCGTCAATTACTCCCTTAATAAATTGAATTGATGTGTTCCATACCTTTTGGCTAAAATGCTTCTTATCACAATGCTCCCCTCTTACATATCTTCTGATTAAGTTAAGAAGTTCATTATCCCTACTATAAACAGATAGAGCTTCACCTTTATAATTTTTAATTGTAATATCAAACAAATTTAAATATCTCAAATATCCTCTTTCTAAATCTTTTTTACCACAACTAAATTGAACACCATCATAAACAACTTTAGGTTTATCTAACCTCCCCCATCGTCTTTGCGCTGTCTTTGAAAAGATGTTATCTTTGTAAATCCCGATTTTTCTTTTAATGTAACTTCCTTCGGCTATAAAAAACCCAATTACAAACCCTCTATTATAATCGTCTTCGTTGCCGTCTGGAAGAACAGCAGGTAATTTATAATTAATCAATAGAAAATCTTTCTTGGATAAATTCTTTGCTTTCTTAAGTTTCAACTTTAGATATTTACCATAATAATAAGATGATTTTACAGGAAACTGATGTTCTTCTGAACAAACAACTTCTTTCCCTGACTTAGTAGTAATTTTCAAAACAGGCTTTTTCCCGTTATTAAATTTATTCTTCACTCTTACCCATTTAAACTTGTTTTCTCTATCTATTGTAAAAACAAAATCTCCTTCTCTTATTTCTTTAATTGGAATATGAAGATACTTATTCTTCCGTCTAACAAATAGTTTTGTATCTTCCATCAAACACCAGATTATCACGTTGCGAAGTATCCACTCCTGCTCATCAACCATCCGCATGGCGAGGCGGTAATTGTGCATGATTAGTGACTTGGGTCTGTATTTTAACTGCGGATTTGGTTTATTTGCATATAAACTGGGTATAGATATGCTCCGCTTGTTATTGTTTCTATAATCATTTTTCCCACATCCACTCCCACCATACGTGTCCCCTTGGTTCCAGAACAACACCCCAGATTTTTTCAAAACCCGCTTAAGTTCGGCGGTTATCTCCAGCAGGTGTTCTATGTACATCTCCACCGTAGGCTCCAAACCTAATTGCCCATACCACGCTCCGCACTTATGACAAAAGCGGGTTTTAACATCAAAATGACCTACTCCTTTTTTATGATTACCCGTTTTAGCAGATTTCTCTCCCCCACTCATTTTCATTCTAAATTCCTCTCCCCACTCGTGTTCACACTCTGGGTTTCCACCCCACACCGCGTTACTCTCCTCTCCATAATCCCGCAAGCCCCAGTAGGGCGGAGATGTAATAATGCAATCAACACACTCATCGGGCATCTGCTTCAAAACACCTAACGCGTTGCCCTCATATATCACGCCGTTTCCTATTTTGTGTTCTTTCACTCTCACCACCACCCCGTTATGACACCCTCTGGTGGGATACGTCTGGCAAGTTCCCCCACAAACTTCTTCTGTGTGTCTTTGCTGGCTCCTATGCGTTTTCTGGCTATCTCATAGTATTCCTTGTTTATTTCTATGCCCACGAACTTTCTGTCAAAGAGTTTAGCAGCGATGCCCGTGGTCCCGCTTCCCATAAACGGGTCAAGCACGGTGTCCCCCTTGCGAGACCCAATAACCACGAGATAGGCCATAAGTTTTAGGGGTTTAACCGTGGGGTGAAAATTCTCACGTTCTTTTGTTGGCTTTCCATCCAAACTTCCGTCTTGTCGGAACTTCAGAACGCCGGGATTATCGTATTTTTCCATCCCCTCCAACCCAAGGTTACGTTCTTCCAACGTGGGCTTGGGGACAATCAAAAACGGAAATGTTTTTTTCACGCTCTCCGGCAGTTCACCTAATCGTTTTTCCCACCACATATCCAAACTAAAATAGCGGGAGAAATCGCCCATATCCCCATATCCTCCTATGGAAGCGTTCTTTCTACTTTTATATCCTGAATATAGTTGTGTCTTACTGTAGACGGTTGCTTCACCAGAACCTCCCTTTGAAGCCCTAATTGTCTCATCATCCAACACATCATCACAAACCAAAAGGTTGGCGGGAAAACGACCATTGGTATCTCTCCCGTATTGTCCCCCTTTCAAACCACTGGAAAAAAAGGTATTATCACCATCATTATATCCTACCAAGGTTCCACGATAATCATTTTTATTTTTATACGGTATCCTCCCATCATCTAACCACGCTATGCCCCTCCGGTTTTTTAGGGCTTGGTCTACATACGTATTCTCCGAAAGCGGTTTCATAGCCACAATGATAACTTCAACGGCGGGTTTGGGTTGGAAACCGGCATAAGAACCGTCCAACGCCCTGGCTTGGGAGGACACTGGCTCTGCGTTGTCCATCATTCCATTCGTAGTTGTTTGAGACCAATTATGGGTTCTTTTACTGTTATGTAAATTACCCGTGGCGGGGATTTTTTCTCTTTTCACCCCAAGTTTCCTATCCACTGCCTTGCTAATGTTCAACGCCTTCGGGAAACCGCTCGCATAAGCCCAAAAAATGGGTGTGAAGCCTGTTACGAACCCGGCGCCTCTTATCCTCCGCTCCATCTCACCCAAACAGTCCAAACGGGGAGCACTCATAACAAACATGAACCCGCCGGGTTTTAGGACACGGAGGCACTCACGCCACACATCAATCGCCGGGACACTCTTATCCCAATCCTTGCCCATAAACCGCAACCCATAAGAGGGATCGGTGACAATAAGGTCTATGCTCTCATCCTCCAGTTTGTTTCGCATGACCTCTATGCAATCCCCTAGGAACAACGTGATGGTTTCCATCTACATATCCCCCACGTTGTTTCCATATTTCTTTTTCAGCGCATAGATATACCAGACCATGCTGGGGATTTGAACATTGTAGGTTCCACCAGAGATGATATAGTAATCGTAATCCGCCCATCTGGTGAGGGCTTTGACTTTCACCTTCTCTGGCAAGGCCTCCTGAGTAAGTTTATCAAAGAACACCCGCACTACATCTGTGGGGGTGTACCTCCCTTTCCATATCCCAGCAAGTAGCACTCTGATGGCCTTTTCCGGGCCCTTCGGTATGAGGTCATAGGCCTTGGCAATATAGGTATAATCAGCATCATAGATGGATTTTATGTCCTCCTCAGTCAGTCCTCCCTGGATGACCTGTCCCAGAATTTGCAGAGCATCCCGGACCGACCCCCGGGAATACTTCGCCATCTTCCTCAGGAGACCTATCTCCAAATCCGCACCTTCCTTCACAGAGATGTCTTTCAGGTGTTTTAAGATTTCCTCCTCCTCAACGTAACCGATAGGAAAATTCTGACACCGGCTCCTCAACGGAGGTATTATCCTCGTGGGATAGTTTGCACTCAGGATAAAAATACAGTTCCCCGAATAATCCTCCATCACCCTTCTAAGGATGTTCTGTGCTTCCTTGGTCAAGGCATCTGCTTCATCCAGGAAAACTATCTTAAAGGGTGTTATAAAACTCATGGACCTAACATAATCTTTGACTTTTTTACGTATTGTTTCCACACCTCTCTCATCAGAGGCATTCATATCCAGAAACGCTTTCGTCCACTCTTTACCAAATAAATCCCTAGCAAAAGCCCTTGCCAATGTGGTCTTTCCTGTCCCAGGAGGGCCGTAGAAAAGAAGATTGGGTGGCCTGAACGTGCTGTCTTCATGAAAGGATTTCACATAGGAGGACAGCACTTTCACCGCCACGTCCTGTCCCACAACCTCGGACAGAGTTTTCGGTCTATATTTTTCGGTGAGTGGTTTCATATGACGCCCCCAAGGTCAGAAACTAAAATCTCATGTTTCCTCAACGTATGGTGCTATCATCACTGTAAACTCTTTGTCCTCCTCTTTTACTCTGAAAACCAAGGGGAGTTTTTCACCCAACATGACCTCCACTTTCCCCGATAATATAGACGCAACCTCGGGAAACATGGCGGTGGTGCTAACAGTAAAAGGTTCGTCCGATTTTTTTATATCAGCGGTAAAAATCATTCTCGTTGATATCATGTCTTCGTCTATGTTGCCAACAACACCCCTTATTTTCCCATCTTGAAAAGAAAAACGCCACACTGGAAAAGACAAACCTTCTCCATCCTTAGCAAAAGAGGAGATTTCCTCGGACTCCATCGTTGCTAAAAGAGACCACCCGAGGTCGGATGGAAGTTTCACTGTACCGGCATCTTCTCTGAGTTTTATTCTCTTGCTTTTTCTCTGTGTTTTAAACTTTATATAATCGTCCTTTATGGCCATTTCCACAGGGCCAGGAGCGAGTTTTTTCAGTTCCCTGATGACCAAAAGGATGGGCACCGTGGCGCTCGCGCTTCCGGTCATTTCTTCAAGTTCCCACCATCCAGCGATGCCGGCAACGTGGTCTTCACTACGCGCGCTCACTGTTGCTTTGCCATCTTCAAACATAAACTTCTCTGTTTCCATAGCGCACTTCAAACTTAGCGTTTCAAACATCTTTATGAGCCTGTTCCTATCATCTTTTGCTCTCATTTCCACCATGTTTTCACCTCAAAAACACAAAACGGGAATAACTATTTAAACATATTCGGGTTCTCCATGTAGGGTTGAATAAATCCTACCTGCAAGGATTTTTCCCACGCCCTTAACTGTTTTCAGGTCATCCAATGAGGCCTCATAAACACCCCGGAAAGAGCCGAACTCTTCCAGGAGTTTCCCCGCCATGTTTGGTCCAACCCCCGGGATGGCACACAACATAGCCTTCTGAATGTCCCCCCTGGTCGGGTTGGGTCTAAACGGCTCCAATGTTATGCCTCTATCTTTCCCATCATCCCACTTCTGGGCTATCTTGTGCATAACACTGGTCAGGAAAAATCTGTTAGAGAGGAACAGAGGCGGTATGCCCGAAACCGAAAGAGACGCTACCATCCCGAGGATGTGTGGTGTCATGTCCTTTTTGTGGACTTTGTTAGCAATTCTTATCAACTGGTCCAGGTTTCCTTCCACCACCAGGAAATGGCCCGGGTAAACGGATTTGAGTTCCCTGGCCTTCTTTAAGACATCTGGGATATTAGTGAAATCCTTTGCCTTCCTTTCAAAACCCAGTCCCTTCTCGGGGAAAACAAAATCCCCCACATCCAGCACCTCAATACAGGTGTCATAACCCAGTTTCATAAAAGTGTCCGCAAATTTATCAGAATTTGGTTCTCTGCAGTCTATCTTTAGTTTCATATCCACCACCTATGAGGGATGGGTGGGGAGGCGGAGAAGGGGGAAAAGAACCGCCTCCCTTTGGGGGGTCGGATTATGGAGGGGTTTGGGATTTCAGCGTGATTTTTGACAAACCACATAACAACACCCAACTATATAAACATTTTTCACGGTTTCCTCCGGATTACCAAGTAAGGCGAGGAAAGATTGGTCTTTTTACTGGCTTCTATTTTTTCTCTCACCGTTATGGGCAGTTGTGGTAGAATTTTTTTCAGATTCCCATTCCTAACCGATAGCACCTCCTTCCAATACTTTTCAGGCACCAGTTCTACAACCGTATCCGGCGGAAACTCTTCCCTCCTCCTATAACTTAATGCCAGATGATATTCTCCGGCGGGAAGGTCTTCCACGCCTTCGCCCACCATGGTCGCCACAATCCAGTCTTTTATCCTCTTCTCCTTCTCCTCAAGTGTCTTTCTGACAGCAGACAATTCTTCTAACGTCCGGATTAATTTGAAAATGTCTTCCTCCTCAAGGACCGGTGGTATCTCCAGTGACTGGCTAAGATATTCTTTCAGTTTCGGGCAGATGTGCCTATATTCACACCAGGCACAAAACTCATTAATCCTGGGCTCCCCCTCACTCTTCCTTATGGCATCATAGACGCCCCTGACATATTTTTCTATCCACTCCATCTGCTCCCTGGTCACCACCATGGAAACCTGGTGATTATGTTTAATCATGTCATATACGATTTCCACCTTCTCCGCACCATACCTTTGGAAACCAAAATATGCATAGATTAGCAACTGAACACTCCCCTCCAGGTCCTTACTGGTATAGACCTGGGAGCCTGTCTTATAGTCCACTATCCGGATTCCGCCTTCAATCTCATCTATTCTGTCCACAATCCCGTTAACCGCAACACCACCGATGTCCACGGTGAAAAACTCCTCTTTGGACAGGACCTTATCCTTAAATTTTTCTGGGGAGAACCATCCCTTTAGCATGTCCAGGGCCTGGTTTATCTGCTCAGGTTTCGGTATTTCACCTATCTCGTCTATGCTCTCATAAACCGCACTTTCAACATAATCCCAGGTAGGATTATCCGCCAGTTTTTCCAGCGCTTTGTGGACCAGCCTACCCAGGATAAAGTAATCCGCAGAGGTCTCCAGTGGCTCTCTCTTCTCCACATAAGCATATCTGAATTTAAGTGGGCACTGCTCAAAGGTTCCAATCTTGCTGGCGCTAAGAGATTTGACCATCATTTCCTTCCACTCCAGAAATCACTCTCCTCCACATAGTCATCTAATCTTCTCATCCTACCACTTTCAATAGCCGTCCTCAGTTCATACATTCCCCATTCGGTCCTGGCAACTTCCCTGTCCCCACAGTGGGGACACTCAAGCACTTCCAATGCTCTCGTCCCTACTCCTCTGACCACAACCATCCTACATCCACATCTCCTGCACAACATTTTACACACCTCTCTTACTTCCGTAGAGAATTCTATGCCACTGAGGAAGAAAACGCACATGCGTTCTAATCCTTTCTGGCAGTTTCTCATCCTTCAGTCGCTCAAGTATACCAGTCACCCTTTCAGTGGGTAAACTACCCTCCGGCTGGACCACAATGTCCACGTAATGGTAGTCCTCACTATTGGATAGCCATTTTAGGAAATCCACCAGGAACTTGTAGTCCCCCTCAGACCCAACCACAAATTTAAGGTAGTCAGGGGGATTGATATACCTCAGGTTTTCCTTTAGAAAAGAGCCTTCTTCCCCTGAGGAGGGACCTTTCACGTCCACATCCCACAGGACGTCCCGGTAGCGATAGACTTCCCAGATTGGAAGGGACCCGTTGGTCTCCACCAGGACCTTATACTCCCGTGCCAGCAACTGGTTTATGAGAGACCCAAGTTCCCTCTTCTGAACCAATGGCTCCCCACCCGTTATGCACACCCATCGGTTGTCATACATCCGGACATGTCTAACCACATCTGCAACAGACATATCTGAGTAATGCGGTCCTTTCCAGGAATACTCACTATCGCAGTATTTACACCGCAAGTTACACCCAAAAAGTCGGACAAAAGTCATCAGGTGACCAATAAACCTCCCCTCCCCCTGGACACTCTGGAATATCTCCACAACCTTCATAACACACTACCTCCTCCGGACACTCTCTTCAAACTCCTTTTTCTGGTCCGGAGACAAGTCCGACAAAATACCAGCGGCGTTATCCAACGCCCCCAATCTGGCATTAACCATCTCCTGGAGGAGTGGGAGCAGTTTAACCATTTCTTCGCTTCCCCGGAGCGGATTCCCACGGAGGATTATCCTCTTCTTAAAAGGACCATACCGGAATACCAGGACATCCGGATGCCACATCTCAACCAGACACGGAGGCTCTTCCGGAAACAGGCCAGGCTTGAACTCGCTAAGTACTATTCCACCATCGCACCTCTCACCGGACCATCTCGCCAGTTCGGATGCCCAGTATTCCATAAGAATATCCCAGGTCCTCCGCAGTAGCGAGGCATACATCCTCTCAAATTCCACTCTCATCTCACTCATATTCTTGAGTACTAATTTGAACTTTTCACCCAAATCCATTTTACTAAACTCCTCTCTGCTAATCATCTTCATCACCTGTTTTGGTTTTATCAACAGCGATTACTGAAGGCGTATATTCTGGACAGGATGCACTTCCACCGCTAACTTGGACCCCGCCATACCCACAGCACTCGCAGGGTCCTTTAGAATAATTTATCGCTCCACAGTTGGGACATTGCCACATCTACTCATCACCTCCTTTTTCCAGATTTCTGCTTTATAAACCCGGTAGCGCCAGCGGCCTTTAAACCAAATGAAAAAGACCAAATCCGGAGGAACAAAGACCACATGTTCATTGAAATCTTTCTCCTCACTATATTTTCTTATCATTTCAAGAAAGATTTCGTCCACTGGATTGGGTCTTTTTTTCTTCTTCGCAACTTCCATCCACTCTTCGGTTGACAGGAAGTTAGTTTCTATTTTTCTGTCGCCTTCACCTTCCTCTGTCATCTTTACACCTTCTTTTTCCATTCTTCCAATCTGGAAAGTAATTCTTCCAACTCATCTGGGCTCATCTTTTTCACCACATCCCACAGCCTCTGGACTTTCTTATACTTCTCTCCTTCTCTGTACCACCACAGTTCCGATGTCAGGGCTCTATCGGTTACAATACCAACATCGTCCTCCATCAGAGTTTTGCTTCCTCTCCTCTTTGCCACTCTCTCCGCTTCACAGGCCAATGTCTCAATGAAATGTCTGGCCCTATACGCTATTTCTGCCTCCGCCCTCTTACTGAGGCGAATTTTTACTACGCCTTTCACTATCCTTCCCACATTAAGCACTGTCATATATCACCATCTCCCACAAATTGGAACAGAACCTTTCTACAATCAGGACACAACTCATATCTGAACACCACCTTACTCCTGGGAGTGCCCGCAGGTGCGGGGATTATCGTGGCGCCACATTTTGAACATTTTACCTCAATATACCTGGTCATCTTCCACCTCCTTTGTAAATTTCACCTTCTTCTCTTCGGGCACGTTTCCACCACCTGCACTGTTCTCCTATGCAGAAGCCCTCTTCCTGAAGCCTTCTGCATGATATGGGATGATATGGAGGACTAACATTATAAACATAACGCACCTGGTTCTCCCTCTTCAAGTCGTTATGTCTATCCTTCCAGGGGACATCATAGGCTAACCTATCAAAAAACTGGATGGCATCCTCAACCCCCATAATCCCCGCCCACCTCAACCAAATCGCTGCTCCCAACCTGATTATATGGCGTGGGTTGGGCTGATAAAGAGCACCATACATACACGGGAAGGGTATGAGTTCTCTAACAATCTTATAGAAATCGCCCTCAACCTCCTCATAGACCGCTTTTGGGAAGGCCTCCAGTGAGCCCATCCGCCTTGCCTCCTTAACATAGGCATCTATGGAAAATTCTTTGACCAGGTCCACAAACTTTTTCTTCGGGTGAGGCAGAGAGGATGGTAAGTACTCAAGTGTGGGTCTTCTCGCCATCTCTATCATGTCGGGATATGTTCTGGCATCATCCACCGCCTCTATAGAGACAGGGATGGAATACCACGGTTTCTTAACATATCCCTCCTCCCCTTTCCTCATATACCTACACAGAGGTAACCGTATTATCCTCTTCGGTTCTGCACACTGCTTATTAACAGATTTCAGTTCCAACGTCTCATAGATATACTGGTGAAGAAACCTGAACCTCAACCTAAACTTACTGTCCAGAAGGTGTATCTTTCCCTTCACTTTCAGATAGGGATGGAGACCACCACCCGAAAAATTTATCAGAACAGGTATGTCCTCCTCCTCACCAAACTCATAGACCTTCCTTGCGTCCTCCCTAATATCATCCCAGGTGGCTCCGAAGTCACTGTCCAGGTCCATGACCAGGTTCTTTACATAGACCTTCTCGGGCTTACCACCCGGTGTAAAGGAAGGATAAGCGTTATGACTTATGAAGACGGGATTTCTACCGTTGTTCATCCGGACATACAGTAGGAGGCCGTGGAGGTTCAAGACCGGGACTTGCATGGGATTTCCCACCATCCGGGGGAAGATGTGGAAGTCAAAGATTTTTAGCATCCGGTGGAATTCCCGTGCTTTTATCACCGGTCATCCTCCAGTCACATTCTTCAGATGGGAATAGTAATGAAGACCCAGTTTTAGAATGATAGCAATCATCTCTTCATAGAAATCATCTGGGTCATCTATCTCCCCAACATCCCCGGAACATTCCGGGCACAGAACCTCCAGATATTTTACGGACAACTCCTTCATAACTTCCCAATTTTCTTTCAGAAACTCATCGGAATTGGCAAGACTAAACAACGTAAGAAATTTCACCCCGTTAACCAGTTTCGGGCTCATCTCCTTATAAGGCTTCCAAAACTCTTCCCACAACCACCTTTCTTTTTCCGGAATGACTTTCATCACAGACGCCAGTTCCCGTGTAAAAGCAGAATAGGATGCCAGAAAACTTTCGGTTATCCTGTTTATCTTCTGGTGCAGTTCCTCTTCACTATATTTGGGCGCCTCCATCCATTCGCCTCCTCACAACCAATCATCGTCCTCCTCATCGTCCTCTTCTTCTACTATCTTCTCCTGCTTAACGGTTTTCGGTTTCGGCTCCTCAACCACTGTCTCTGGCTCCTCCTTCTTCTCATCCTTTTTCTCCTTCTTTTTGGTCTTCCTCTTCTTCCTCTTCTCCACAGTCTTCTCAGTTTCCTCCGGGACAACATGTTCTTCCTCCTCGGGGAAGTTGAGCAAACTGGCGAGACTGGCCCCAGTCCACTCCTTCACCATACCCGTCTTCGCTATATCATCTCTTTTAGACGTGTCCACCCGGAGATAGAATTTCATCCTCTTACCATCACCCAAGGTGGACCAGACCCGGATAACTATATCCGTCTCCCACATGATAATGTCCGTCCATTTCGGGATATCCTTTTCGGTCACCAGTTCCCCGTCCCTGACCACACGGTCCTTGTCCGTGTAGGCAGTGTATACCACACCCATCTTCGCCTTACCCAACGCCAACCTGTGCAACTGCCGGGCATAAAGTTTCCTCTCCTTCCAGAGGTTCCTGTTCTCAATACCCTCAAAAGGCATCTTACCGTTATGCCCCCTCATCACCATCTCGCATATCTGCATCTCAACCTCAGACCCGTCAAAGATTATCCAGTCATACTCCCCTTCCTCCAGGTCCGCCAGGAAGGACTTTATATAGTCGTAGGTCAGAACACTGGTGGGTATGAAATCCTCAAAGTTCTCTTTCAGATATCGCATGGCGTCAAAGATGTCTATGCTCTCATCCCCACTAAACATGTTTTCCTTGGTCCTATCCGCTTTCCTATCAAAGTTCAGAACCAATTTCTTCCCGGGAAGACTGAAAGCCGCTGTGGATTTTCCTTCCCCTTTATTCCCATATATCAACAGAACAATCTTTCCTTCTTCCTTAGAGCCAAAGGTGTAGTCGTAGGTCTCTATTCCATATTCCTCCTTATACTGTTTTATCAACTCCTTAAGTGTTGGCATTACCTCACCTCCTCAAGTTCCTTCCGGGGGAAGGTATATTTTATCACCACCTCATCCTCACCGACCAGGACCTCCCCTTCGGGGTTTACTTCCCTTCCCCTCAAGGAGCCAAACCGGTCCCTGAAGGCCTTGGGCGGTTTCAGATATCCCAGTTCGGGAACTATCAATCTCTCTTTTATTTCCTCATACTTCATACTCATCTTCTTCCTCCTCCTCAACATCTACCACGATTTTCTCCTCATCCTCTGGTGAAAGTTCCTCTCCCTCTGGGTTAAAGCCTTCAGAGGAAAGTGGTATGACAATACCATCCCCTTTGGGCATTATCACCTCCGGGTTTATCCCATACCCGTAGGTTGGGGAGTAGTTTATCGTCCCAACCACGACCAATTGGGACATCTCTCCATACTCCACCAACTCGGGTGGAACTATGACCCCTATACCACCGCCCTTCTCAGTTATCTCCTTGGCGGACATTCCCTCGTCTATAAACTGATAAAGTCCCACCTGTGAACCCGTTTTGGTCCTGAGTTTTCTTGAGGCGACCACTATCGGGTAGAAGACAAACCTCTCCCGACCATCTTTGCTATACATCGCCTCAAGGTCCGACAGGCCCACCTGCTTAAAGAGTTTAGTAAGCACTCCCTCTACATCGCCCCACTTGTCCTCAAGTTTCTTCTTCTCCTTGTCCTTCACCGGGCTATACGCAGTGGCCCGGGTAGCGGAGAGGACAGCAACATTCCCATATTCCTTCCAACCAGCGAGATTTACCTGGAAGTACTCCTCGCCCTTCTGGTACTTCTCCCATAGGTCCCTAACCTGCACCGCAGTCTCATCCCAGTGGTTTATAACAAAGTAGTGGGTTTTGGAAAAGTCCTTTGTGGTACCCAAGGCATACACCACGCCCACCGTTCTCTTCTCACCGGTGTCCCTGGTGATGAACTCCCTGGGAAGGTGCACTGTGAGTATCCGGACGTAGTAAACCTCAGTTGGTGCACCCAACTCAGCGGCATATTTTGCCTTCAACATCTGAAGTGCAACCGCCTGTTTTCGGTTCTCATCCTTCATCTTCAGTGCGGGATGTGTATATTTCTGATAGAAGTCCACCAGGACCTCTTTCGGTTTCTTGCCGAAAGCCGCCTGCAACTCCTTTAGTTCCTTTCTTATGTCTTCCAACAGTACTTCCTTCTTAAACCTCTTTAGTTCTTTCTCATCCACCATCATACCACCTCTGGTCTGACAATCTTTGGTTTCTCCTCTTCACGCAGTTCTCCCAGGACCTTTTCAAGTAGTGGGATTGCTTCATCCTCTTTTCCATCCAGGACCTTTAGCAGAATTGCTGTCAAACTCACCATCCAGGGAACTCCTTTGCCCTCCACGGTTTCTACCACTTCGGATAGCAGAGAGGAAACGGCTTCAAGGAGGCACACTGTTGATACACTCTGCCCTCTTATCCCCATCTGAACCGCAGTTTTGTCCTCGGGCATATCCTTTGCCACGAGGATGGTAACAAACCCGCTGTCCACTCTTCCCATTATATTATTCAGCATTCCATCCATGCATTCAACTGGTATTAACGCCTCGCCTTTTTCGGTCATTCTTTCACCTCAAAAACACAAAACGGGAATAACTATTTAAACAAATTCATACCACCCCCAGTTTCTTCTTTGCCTCCTCCGCTGTGTAATATTCGGTGGAGAAGACGTAAGTCTGCCTTCTGCCCGTCCTGCCCGGGGTGACAACTGTCCCCAACCTTTTCTCTGTGACCATATCATCTATGGCTTGAACCAAAAACGAATAGGGCAAACCACATATTCTCTCCACATCCCTGGAAAGTTTGTGAAGTGGCATAATCCTCCTCCCCAGAATTTTCAGTATCTGGGTGTATTCTATATATTTCTCCCCTCTACCCATACTCTTATATTTAACCAACCGGATTATCATCCTCCTGAGACGGTCATCCAACTTAACAATGAGGTGAGGAGAACCGTCCCAGAGGTGGAACATGTTATATCCAATGGCAAGGTTGTCTATTGTGTCAAGGTCCGTGTGAACTTTCGCAGTTTTTATGGTGAAATCGGTGTATTCCTTAGTGAAGGTGACCCCGGTCAATACAGCCCTCTCCCAAAACAACCTGAACCCTTCCCTTATCAACTTTATCCTCTCCAGGTCAGGCCCTATCCCTGTTCCCCGATAATGGGCCATTTTCAATTCCTCCACTAATTGAAAATCTGGGACGAGAACGAGCGTATTTAACCTCCTCAGCGCACCACTACTGACATCATATCTACTACCGAACTGGGTGCCACCCCAGAGGGTGTGGTGGGTCTCATAGGAGATACTCCCCTGGGCAAGGTCCTTCCTCACCCTACCGGAGTCCAGGCCCATCAGTAAGGTGTTCTCAAGTTGTGCTGAATGTTCACTCTTACTCGCTGTTGTGAGATAGGAAAACTCCTCAAAACCTATTATCCCCGGACAGTAGGTGTATGCCAGACCTTCCTTCACCCCCTTCCTCTCAGAGACACTACCGGAGTAACCTGCCTCTGTGAGGAAACCACCCAGGACATAAGGAACGCCATCCAGGAGACCATACTCATCATCCATAAAAGTCTCAAGTATAACGTTTTTCATAAACCCAGGTGGTGCTATCATCAGAATGTGGAACCTCAGGTTGGGAACAGACCCCAGTCTGCCGAAGAACTGGTAATTTGGGCATCCCGCCCTGGGGCAGTCCATCACCCGTGGACAAGTCTTCCCCTTACACCGGTTTATTAGGTTCGCTATGTGTGAGCCCACTGAGGCTATGAAGTATGGGAAATATTCGTCCACCATTAGCAACTCCCTGGTTTTTAGGTAATCCAGGATGTAATCCATCAAGGACATCCCCAACATCCTCCCCTTGAGTTTTCTCAGTTCTTCACCGAAAAGTGTCCCCGCTTTCTCCTTCCCCAGGATTTTCTCAAGTTCCTCCCCCAGTTCCAGGAAACTCCAATCCAATGGAACTACCTTCTCGTGGAAATCCTCTGGTTCCAGTGGATTCTCACTCATTGGGTTCCCTCACTTTCCCCAAAAAGTTCTTCTTCTTCCACTTTAGGCATAGAAAAAGGCACCATTCTCTTTGGCATTAATTCTTCCATTGTTTCCATGATTTTTTTCACATAAGTTTTCAGCCACGTGTGGGGAAAGATTTTTCCCATATTTATGGACAACTCCCATCCATATCCTCGTTTTTCATCATAAGAAATTGTTAGATGTATGTTCCGACCTCCTTCTGTGGAATTAGAAAGTTTGTTCTTTGTCATGGCATCACCGTTTTATGAGAGAAAGGACCAACTATAAAAACGTTAAGAGCCCTCTATGGGGTCTTTCGGTCCGTCGGGTCCTAAAATTTCCCCCTGCCGGTGGTGGTATCATGCAAAGGGGGTATTGGGAGGGGGTATATATAATAAATAATATACCCCCCCTCCACTATACCCCCTTTTGCATATCATGATACCACCAACCCTCATGATACCACCACCATTACCACCACCGGCAGAAGCAGGGTGAAATTTTAGGAATTTTTTAATAAAAATTCAGCAAAAACAAGCATATAGTTGGAAAAAGAAAAGCAGATACTTAAAGTAAACTATAAAAACAAGGAGAAAAAATAAACGCTTTTTAGAATAGAAGCACATAGAAAAAACCAATGAAACCGTGAAAGGGGTAGGAAGATAAGGAAAATAGAGGAGTGGGAGGTGTGGTGTTTGGGAGGGGGGGTATATTATTTATTATATATACCCCCTCCCGACACCTCCCACTCCGGAAAAAAGAAGAAATGCGGAAACCACCGTTATGTTTTTATAGTTGGTCTTGGGAATGAAAAAAGGGTGGAAAGATGGTTGAATGGACAAAAGAAATTGTGGACATAGACTTATTGACCTATGAGCCCGAACCAGACGAAACGTGGCTCAAAAAAGTTTCTGAGATGAATGTTTATGAGTTGAGCAGGGAATATTCCAAATTGAGTTTGTTGAAAAACCAATTGGATGCGTATATAGAGAGTTATCTTTTGGCAAAAAAGGCTGAATACATGGGGACGACTAAAAGTAAAAAAAGGGGATGGTGCGGCAAAACCGGGTGGTCCGCAAAAGATGCTGAAGTTCTCGCTAAGATTTCACTGATTAGAGGAGACCCCGGGGAAAAACCGGGGTCCTGGGAAGGAAAAGTTCCTGAAACAATTAAAAGGATGGTGTATCTGAATGAAATTCTAAAAATGAGGAAAAGGATTATTTTTGTTATGTTCTCCAAAAATAGTAACGAAAAAATGGAAGATTTTTAGTTAAATAAAGCCTTGAAGTAGTCCTCCTTCTCCCCCAGCACTTCCCTGACCCTCTGCTCAACTGCCCACTCTTCCTTTATCAGGAGGTTGATAATGGTCACTGGGTTTTTCTGACCGATACGGTATATCCTATCCCTCCTCTGGATGTAATCTCCATAACTCCAGGGGAGGTCATAGTTTATCAAAACATCCACTTCTGGAAAATCTGCACCATACTTTAGTGTATCTGTGGAGACCAGCACTCCTTTAGGTGCGTGGCGGAAGTTACTGACAATCTCCGAATTGTTCTTCTGTCCACCCCGGACAAAATAGACGGGCACCCCCAAAGGTTGTAGTTTCTTATTGAGACCTTCCACCAGAAGTTCGCCCACTCTGGCGAATTCGGTGAACGCCAAAACTTTGTGTCCATCTACGAGGTCTTTTACAATATCCAAAAATTCATTATATTTACTGAACTTCTTTAATTTACTGATTTCCTTTCTCAATGCCAGAGCCTTCTTAGAAGAACTGTTTAATAATGCATGTGGATGGCTGGAAAACACTCTGAGCAAAGTTAAGACCCGGAAGATTTTGTCCTTCTTAGGAGGATTATCAGGGTCCAATAGACTCTCAATGTCGGTTTCAAGTAGATTATACACCCGAAGTTCTTGAGGATTGAAATTAATAGTGTAGGTTCTCACCATTACTGGCGGCAAATCCTTTAGTACTTCTTTCTTAGTCCTTCGGAGCAATATGGGATTTAATCTTTCCTTGAGTTCATCTAAATTCCTGTAATATAGAATTTGTCCCCATCCACCCCGGACTATGTATCTGCTCTCAAAATTCTTCCAGGAGCCAAGGATGCTGGTCATGGTGAGTCTGGTGATATTGTAGAGTTCTGAGGGGTAGTTTATGAGCGGCGTTCCCGTCAGGGCAAAGATATACTGAGGCCTTTTCACTTCCAGCAAGGTCCGGAAATGGTTGTGCATTTTCCCTTTATGGGACTTCAGTCTTTGGACCTCATCTAAAACTATCGCAGTTTTCTTACCCACCAGTCTGGCGATATGGTTGTAGTCGTGGAGTATGAGTTCATAGTTCAGTATCAGTAGGTCCACATCCTGGGAGTACTGCAACTTTCGGATTTCCTTACTGCCCTCAACCACCTGATGGGATAGTGTGGTAAATCTATTCACTTCTCTGGCCCACTGGTCCTTGAGAGGCGATGGACAGAACACCAGTGCCCTGGAGATTTTTCTGTTATGGAACAAAAAGGACAGTGCTGATAGTGCCTGGATGGTCTTCCCCAGTCCCATATCATCCCCAAGTACGCACCTCCTGGTCTGAAGAAGGTGCTGGACGCCTTCCTTCTGGAATGGCAATAATTCCTCGCCCTCCCTCAATAGTTGACTGAAGTCTATCTCGGGCGGTAGGAGGTATTTTCCTATCCTTCCGCCTACGGCCCTTTCAACTTCGGGAATCTGCTTACAAAGGTCCTCCCAGGCCCAGTAGGGAATAAACCATTCTTTGGTGTCCGGATAATATAACCTCCCGGGGACCGATTTTATCCTACTAAGTAGGAAAGATTTTGGATTAAGTCGGATATATATTCCATCGTCCCGCAGAGTTATTTCCATATAAACCCCTACACACTCAATGTGATGTTTTTCCAATCTGTGGACCCAATTATTATGCTTTTCTTACTTCTTATGGCTGTTGCATTTGACATTGGACTTTCCCATACGGTAACTTTCACCAATGAGAGGTCATAATCTTCTGCTATAACATCAGCCACATAATTGGCTAAATTTTCCGCTGTTACTTCTTTTATTGGCAATAACATCACTGAAACTCTTGGACATCTTATCTCAAAACTTTGGTGTGGCCACTTAGAGTTAATTTTTATTCGCAAGTACTCACCTTGTTCTTCAATGGACACTCTTTCGTTTTCTGCCGGCACCAATATTTTGTGGTCTAACGGCTGAATACACTTTTTTATGTCTAAAAAGTCTACAACCATTCCGTCCTCCTGAATTGGTCCTTCTAACTCAACCCGAAATTTCCAGCGATGTCCGTGGATATTCCGGCATTTTGTGGTAGTTGCTATGATAAAATGTGCGGCGTCTATTTCCATCTCAGTAGTTATATTTGTCTCCGGCATAGGCATCACCGTGCTAAATTATGCTAAACTAACTATAAAAACCATTTTATATCCACACACCGGGCTCATGTGAGTGAAGACAGATTACATCAGTCTGTGCGACTATTTTAAAGCCCATATCATAAGCCTTGGCACAATAAATTTGGTCATCTGCCTTTATATATTTGTTCCCGTTATATGTGTCTGAGAACTCTATCTCCTTGAGGACATGGTTTCGGATGAACATACACCCACCGCCCACAGCGGCACACTCTACTGGCCCAGTGTTGGGACTGACAGTTAGGTAACTGTGTGGAAGGGATTTTGGTGTGAGAGGCTCATCTCTCTTATAGACGGCGTAATCCTGCAAATTGGTTTTTACCAGGCCACCGATGATGTCTCCTTCCGTTGCTTCAATCTTACTCCTGGCATCCGGCGGTAACTTAACATCGCTGTCCACTACCCAAAGGTCAAAACCCCTCTCAAGAGCGACTTTTCTCGCCAGATTTCTACTATCAATGATAGGCCACATGTAGTGCGGCGGCTCAAAAACATTCCTCAAGTCCACCACCATCAGAACGATATCCTCAGAATGGAGATTTGACGTGAGGGCATTTAGACATTCCATCAGTGAATAATATTTTCTGGGGTGCAGTGTTATAGAAACAATCGCCGGCATACGTCCCGAAATGTGGACTAACTATATAAAGGTATTGGTAAGACTATCACCGAAAAATATTTAAACCCATCTGCGTATTTAAACACGTGTTTAAAGAACGGCGTGGAAAACCGGAAAAAAAGCGTAGAGCACGAAATTTGGTGGCCAGAAAACCCCCTTCCATAGGTGAGGTGGGCAAATATAGCCGGACTTTGGTCAGTCAGAGGGTGAAATCTTACCTTTTCCATATAAAAAATCCGAAGGAGAGTTACAGCGAGGTAATTCTGAGGATAATGGAGGAGGCAAATTATGATATGGAGACACTTGAGACGCTTTATTTGATTGACCTTGAGAATTGGATTGAGTACTATTCCCAGAGAGCAGAGGCTTTGAAGTTGTTGTCACGGAAGGGTAGATTGAATCCTGAATTGAAGAAGGAGTTGGATGAGATTGAAAGGAAGATAAAAATACTTAAACAACTACAGAGGATGGGATAAGATGTCTTTCTTTAGGAGAAAGAAGAGAAAAGTGGAAACCGTGGAGAGCGGTGAGATTACTGAGGACGAAGAGGATATAGAAGAGGAGGATGTTCCAAACAGAGTAACTCCTACAATGTCTCTGCCCGTGACGCCGGTAAATAGAGATGACCCTGAGGCGATGGATAGGAGAACATTAGATGCTATTGAGTTCGCCAGACAAACTGGGATGGGTGTGGATGAGTTTTCCAGATGGAGAGGAGCAATTGGTCCCGGAAGGACAAGGGAGCACGAGTATGAAGAGGAGGAAGATGATATGGAAGTGCCTGATTATTTCCAAACTGCAGGTTCAGAGATGGAAGAAAAAGATGTTAGGACAAATCCAGAGGAACAGGCTTACGTGATAAAGAAGAAACTGGTTCCGAAGGATAGGCTGTATATCCTCGGAGTGATGGATTATTATCCTGACATGGAGGATTTAAAAGATGAATTTGGGGAACGGTTTGGTGGAGGTGATTACAAACTGTATGTCTGCAAAAAAACATCCCCGGATGTTATTATCAAGAGAGTGGGCGTCTTTAAGTTACCTGGACCGCCGAAGGTTTTGAACAGAAGGGATGCGACAAAAGTGGAGGAAGAGGCATTGGAGAGGTGGAAGAAAGCAACCGGTGAGGCAGAGAACACTATGAGTGAGACCTCTTTGGTGTCCATGTTCAGTGGAGATTTCAAACCCAGGACGATGGAAGAATATCTGCTGTGGCAGAAAATAAAAGAGGCCGAAGAGGCTAAAAAGAGAGAGGAAAGACTTCAGCAGAAAATGCTTGAACTACAGATAGAACTGGTGAAGGCACAATCCCAGTCCAGTCAACCTCAAGGGATTATGCCTTACGATATAAGGTCTCTGGCCCAGGCGATAAATGAGATAAGGTCTTTCAACGAGATGCTGGGCATAGAGTCAAAGTCTGGGTTGATATCTTTCCTAACCAGTGATGCTGGAAAGACACTGATACAGGAAATCCGGGGGTTGGCTAACGACCTGGCGGACAAGTGGGATGAGAGCCGGATGAGAGAGATAAACCAGAGGTTAGCAAGGGAGAGGAAAATGAGAGAGGAGGCGATGAGAAGGAAAATGGAGATTATGAAGGAAAGAGAGAAGAAATCTTTGGGGGAAGAGGTACTTGAGGAGGATTATGGTGAGGCGGAAGAGGGATGGTTTGAGGAGCCAGAGGTAGTTGAGGCCGAACTTCGGGAGGCAGAGATGATGGATGAGAGTAGCGTTGTGGAGGGCGGTGAAAGGACGTTGGATGAGATGGTGGTGGAGACAAAAACGGAGCCTCCACCTCAGAAAGAGCCTAAGAAGGAGAGGGACCCAGAGAAACTCAGAAAGGCGATAACAGAGAAAATCCTGGCACTACTCCATGAGAAGTTGGAAGACCCCGCCCAAATCCCACCCAGGGATGTGGTTTCGGCATCTGCCCAGTTGGCGATATCCGAACTTGGATACGAGGAGGACCCAAAGACACTCCTCAGAGCCACCTGGAGAATTCTCACGGAGATAAGTAGACTGCACGAGGCCGCTTATGCCATAGATAACTTTATCCTCCGTGGGACGAAGACACCTAAGGAGGCGGCGGCATGGTTGGCGGCTTACCAACCGGAGATAGCGGAGGCACTGAAAGGAAAGACTTATGATGAACTGATAGATTATACGAGGTACTTTGAAGGCGTGGAGAGTATGAAGGAGACGATAAAATTCTATAAGTCCCCGGAGGTAAAAAAGGTCATATCTGAACTACTTGAGGAGTTGAGGAAAATATGAAGCACTGGATGAAGAATGTTCTGGGTGTTATAACCTTTACTGCAGCCCTCCAGGTTGTGGTTGGAACACTAATCTACCGTTATCCGTTCCTGTTGCCGCAGATGATTATACTGACGCTTTCAACCAACCTCTGTGCACTGTTCTATGCTCTGCTGTTGTCTAAATCTTATATGGACAGTAGGGAGGAAATGACAAAACTCCTCCAGAAGGCAGGGATAGAGCCGCCCACACTGGAAGGAGCGGTAATCTTTGTGGTATCCTGTGTAAAACCATATCTGGACATTCTGGACAAATCCGGTTTTAACGATAAGAAACTTCAGGAGGCGTTAAACTTGATACCGAAATTGGTTGACATGGCGAAGATGAGAGTTAGAAACAGTGCCATCGCCGATATTGGAAAGGAGGTGCTAGAAGATGGTGAGATGTGAGGACTGCGTAGAATGTGCATGGTTGGGTGATGGAACACCCATCTGCCTGGTTAAGTCCACTAAGAAGAAACTGTATATTCTTCCTTTTACGGATAGAGAGATAGAGTGTATGGATTTCACCAGCATAGATGCTGTGGACGAGGAGTTGGAGGAACTGGAAAATCTTGAGGGACTGACCTGGGAAGATGTTTTTGAAGATGACGAGGAAAATCACGAAGGAGAAGAGGAGGAAAAATAAGGATATATAAGGTTATATATGGTGTGGGGATATCCCTGCGATTTTATTTAAGGTAATATAACCATACATAACTTTATGTGTAACACCTTTATATAAGTTTAGGTAGCATATATTTATGCGATGGAAACCGACAGACCTAAAATCTATTACCTCAACCTCCGAGGAAAGGATGAGGGGACTAAGTTGAGAGTTCTTTCAAAGATTATGACAGCAATGGTAAGAGATGGGGCGAGAAATTACCAAATCAGGGCGAAGGCAATAAATATCATCCGGAGTAAAGGTGTTAGACCGAAGGATTGGGTCGGGGAAGTTAGGGCCATACAGGAATGGGTCCAGGACAACATTCATTATGTCCGGGACACTTATGGCTCTGAAGTTTTCCAGACGCCGCAGAGGACTTTGGCTCTGGGTGCGGGAGATTGTGATGACCTTTCCATACTCACAGCCGCCATGCTGATGTCCATAGGTTATAGGGTGGGAATAATTCTGATTGATAGTAGAGGGGATGGCATTATCTCGCACGCCATGGCGGCGGTCAAACTGCCTCAACCCGTCAAACCTTACGGTACCAACTGGATACCCATAGAGACCACCAAAAAGGTGGAACTCGGGTGGTATCCTCCGAATGCAAAAAAGAGAATACTAATAGAGATAGGAGTGGTGTAGTATGGTGGCGAAAATGAGAAATCTAACACCAGAACAGCGAGCGAAACTAATCAAAGCGTCTCGGCGCTGGAGTAGAAGAGGCGTGGTACCTTTTAGTGCCCGTTATCGCAGAGGAAAAGTGTCCGTGAGACATAAACCAACACGTGTGAGAACGCAGAGGTGGAAGCCTCCTGTGAAAGCCCGGAGTAGGATGGCGCCCCGTAGGAGAAAGGTTATCCGGAAAGATGGGCGCCGCCTTGTCCGCAGACCATCCAAAGCGCAGTTATCCAAGATTAGGAGAAGGAGGCGGAAAGATGTCTTTTCCAAACAGATGGTGCCTGTTTATATCACAGTTCTCCAGAAGCGTGCTGTGTGGGCGGGAAAAGTTCTCACAAAGAAAAAAATCCCGTTTAAGATTAAGAAAAGAACGGGGAAAGATGACATCACCCGTTATGTGGTGATGGTTCCACTCCAGTATAAATACTATTCACGCCGCCTGATAAGAGCCTTCTATGAAAGAGCGATGGCGAGAAGTCTCGTAAGACGTCTCAAAGAGCCAAGGGTGGTCAAACTCAGGAGACTGGTCAGAACTTATCGCAAACTTAAATCGCCCGTAGCGAGGAGAAGACTGGCGAAGGTTATACGTGCAGAGATGAGAAAAGGTCTCCCGAGGAAAGGAACAAAGAAATCTGGGCGGAGACCTTCTATGGAGGCACATCGGAGATTGCTGGTGAAAAAGAGGCGGTCTCTCATAAATATGAAGGAGAGACAGATACGCAGTGAGTACCAGAGGAAACTCATGCAAACCAAGGCGAAGATGAGACAAATCATAAGGTACTATAACAACCAGTTGCAGGCCCTCCGCAGGAAGAACGCCCTCCTTGAGAAGAAACTCAGAAGATACATGGAACTTGAAAGAAAACTCAAAAAGAAAGAGGCGAAACTCAGAGCGAAAGAAAGGCAGGCGATGCTCAAAAAGGAGATGTATCAAAACCGCCTGAAGATGAAAATGATGAAAGAAAAAGCGCTCAAAGAGGCCCAGGCACATATTGAGCAACTCCAGAGAGAGAGAAAGAGGTTACTGGAGGAACTTGAGAAATATAAGAGACAGGCGGCTAAAGCACAGTTACACCAGCCTACCATCCGCAAGGAAGAGGATAGGATACAGTCACCGATAGATGTTAGGCGGTTAATAAAACTCACCGAAGAGGCGCTCAAACCCATATCCGGGTATGAGATAGAAGAAGGTGTGTGTGAAAATGTGGAGGACTTCGGTGAGGTGTCCACCACAGAAAACTCTGTCTATTGAGAGGTGATAAAAGATGTCCAGGACATTTGGACCCGAGGACGAGTTCTACCGTAGGATAATGGACAGCGTGAAGGACGAAGATGTTAGAATACTGGACGTCACTGATAGGTTTGGTGGGTATTCCATAGACGCCGCTTATGAGAGGATGGCAGAAGAATTTATCAGAGACATGACTATGGCTAACATCGCAGGATACCAGAAATTTGAGGAAACGATGAAGTTAACACCCACGTTTCCGGGGGACGGTGAGGATGTGGAAATCTATGGAGGCGATGTTAGTTGGCTGGACATAGGTCTTGGGGACATAGAACTGATAGTGGATGATTTTGTGGAAAACATGCTGGGTGCACCGGAGTTCCCCGTTTATGGTGTAGATGGGTTGGAGTTTGGGGACATAGGTCTTTCTCTGAAATGGCCCAAGGTTAGTCTTCCCCTGAAGCCCTGGAAGCCGCCAAACATACAGTTGAAGAGGTTTGGAACAGCACTGAAAAACCAGTTGGCAAAAATGTATCATAGTGGACAGAAGATAACGGTATCCGTTCTGAAAAAAGGTGGAAAATATATTACCACAACCGCCGCCAAAGCGGGGAAATATATCAAAGAGGGAGCACGTAAAGTAAAAGATGTGACTATGAAAGCGGGCGCTATCGTGGCGAAAAAAATCGCCGCAGGCATAAAGGATATGGTGGAGGCGTTTAAGAAACTCACGAAAAAACTGAAAGACGCCATGGCGAAAATCACAGGCGCTGAAAAGGCGTTAGCCGCCTACAAGAACCAGATAGACCGCCTGAAAAAACTCGCCTCTACGAATACCAGGATGCAACGTGTCCAGTGGCACATAGAGCAGTATAACGTGCAGGCACAGAAACTCAGTAAAGCAAAACTGAAGTATAACAAAGCGGCCAAGGAGAGAGAACATGCCCGGGCTTCGGCACCACTACAGTCTATCAAAATGGTCAAAGATGGGAAAGCGCAGTTGGCCAATCTACCAAAGAAAACTTCCTCCGTCCAAGGCCTCTTTGGTGTTGGTCTCATCTTTGATACCAGTGGT
>Ga0190314_1000167_pt1 | contig 26837 bp, 33 predicted proteins | sample 4870071112_MG_FD_165055 | JGI IMG/M metagenome (GOLD analysis project Ga0190314, IMG submission 165055) | Hydrothermal vent sediment bacterial communities from Southern Trench, Guaymas Basin, Mexico - 4870-07-11-12_MG | ecosystem: Environmental > Aquatic > Marine > Hydrothermal vents > Sediment ...
TGAAAGGGTTCGTCTAGCCAGCGAGAAAGTAAGCATCTATCAGACTTATAGCACCTATCAACATCATTATTATTCCGATGACCATCCAGTGCTTTTTTCTCCCTAAAACAGAGATTCCGGTCCCCAGTATGATAAAAAAAGCGCCAACCAAATCCTGACCTTCTTTCACATTTCTTGTTTCTACAGCTATTTTAATTGGTTTATCCCCGATTTTTGCGTGCACCATTAGTTTTCCATCAGAACTGGAGACTAGCATATAATCAGAAATAATTACTTCCTCGCTTTCTCCAGGAGCTACTTCTATCAAAGCCATGGTCGGATCTTCTTTGAATGGTATAATTAATGGCTTTTTGCAGTCGTTTTTAATAGATATTGTGGGATAACATCCGCTACTAGGTTCAATGATAAGACAATCTATCGAGGGTTCTATAGTAACTCTCTCTGCCGGAATGCATAAAGCTATTGCAATACTTAGTGAAAAGAGAAGTATGAAGAGGAGTATGAATGGTTTTTTCATACCAAAATTAAATAAAAAGCGGTATAAAAACATACCAAGAAGCCTTCAGGTGGCTTTGAGCTTTTTTACTAACACCCTTTAAAAAACTTTGGACTAGGCACCAACCATAAGTAGGATAGCTAATATAATAACTGCGAATACGACTACTGCAATAGTTTCAATATTTATTCCTCTCATCATCGCTATTCTTGCTGCAGGTGAAGCTATGTGGCTACCAGCCAGTTCTCTCATTCTCGCAGCTTTTTCCATGCTCATCTCAAGATCCTCAACTTTAGAAAGAAAGCCATCATTCTGTTTTCCTTCTAATTCTTTCATCCTAGAGAACAGCTCCTCATGCTGTTTCTTTTCCCCCTTCAACATTTTCTGTCACGGTTTCCATTTTTGTGTTTTCCATATCTTCTGCTTTGCTTTCTAACCCAAGTCTCATAACTCGTTTAACTTCGTCCCAGTCTACAAGCGTGTTAACACACCCACTTCTTAATAGAGGCACTGTTTGGGGTATTATTTTATACTTTATCGCTGCATCTGCTCCTTCTCTTATCTCAGCAGGGCAGGCCACACCAATTACTCCTTTGGGCTTGAATTTCTTTAGCATCCTCACAGCAAATGTCCCTCCTGGAACAATAACAACCTTTTCCCCCAATCTTTCCGCCTCTTCTATTATCTCTTTTATACCGCATAATCCGCATTTTAGGCATACTATACCTTGCTCAGGATCTAGTCTTGATGGGCAGTTCACATGCCTGAGACACTGTGGGAGTATTATCAACCTTCTCTCTGGTGGAACCTTTGCAAACTCTTCTTCATATATTTTATTTATTACCAATGTCTTTACGAGATCAACTGCTTGAGTGTCTAGCTTGAAAAACCAAAAAATTCTTTTTATAGGATAGTCAAGTGTGTTCATCAAACCCAAAATGATTTCAGGTATTATTATCCTTCTGTACCTCCACATTAGATATACTATCCCTGTTGTAAATATAATTAGTAGAATAGCAAATCCAAGTATACCAACGATAGCCAATGAGATCAGGTTAACTATTGACATGAATTAGTTTTCTTTTTTCTGTTTAAAAACAGATATGAAAAAAGGATAAGCCCCGGCCGGGATTTGAACCCGGGACCTCTTGCTTACCAAGCAAGCGCTCTACCAGGCTGAGCTACCGGGGCACGCTAACTTTTTTGAAAAATAGGGTTTAAATCTTTACCTCTTCATTAATAGCCACAATAGGACAAGTACCAAAATTACCATGATTAAGGTTATCCAAGGATGTCCTCTATGCCTACTAGTCGGTCTTGGCGCTCTCCCTCCCCCTCTTGCAGATAGCTGTTGAGCAACAGCGTTCACTATCTCATACGCGTCGTTTTGAGGGACGCCAGCCTGAATAAGCTCGCCGGCAACTTCATTCACGCTTTTCCCAGCCATTAACTCCTGGGCTATCATCTGAATAATCTGTTCTTCTTCACTTGGCATTAAATCACCTTGATAAATATCCCATTAATGCAATTATGGCAATACCCACCAGTATGAGAATAGTCATTATCACTACCCAAGGGTTCGCAGAGTATTCACTCACTGCTACTTCTCCCTCTTCTTTTATCAAAGCAGGAACATATATCGTTTTTGCCTCATGAATCATTTTCTTTGCTTCCTTAATTGGAATTCCAGATTCTTCAAATACCTCTAGTATCCTTTTTTCTGGTACTCCGATGTGTAGTAGATGGGCAATCTCCTTGATAAGTTCTTCCTCAGTCACTTCATCCATTTTCATTTCTTTTACTTTTTGCTTCTTTACTTTCTTGGGCTTTTTCTTGGTAGGTTTTTTCTTTACTTTTTTCTTCTTTCCAGCTGTCTTCTTTTTAACAGTCTTCTTTCTGGCCATGTAAGAAAAAAAGAAGACTAGCTATTTAAACGTTGCCCTTATCCTTTTACTACTCCGAGTGGCTTTACCTTTGCGATTTTCTTGCTTATTCCGGCTAGGTGAACGCTCTCAACCACAAGATCAACATTTTTATACGCGCTAGGGGCTTCCTCTGCTAATACCTTGCTGTGAGTTGCCCTTGCGATTATTCCTTTTTCAGCTAGCTTTTTCTTTACCTCTTCTCCCCAGAATTCTTTGATGGCTTTATGCCTAGACATTTGCCTGCCAGCTCCATGGCATGTGGATCCAAACGATTCTCTTTCTGCTATCTCTGTTCCTGCTAATATGTAGGAACTTGTGCCCATGGATCCAGCGATTAAGACAGGTTGCCCCACGTCTCTATATGCCTTTGGTATTAGTTTATTACCTGGGCCTAGTGCCCTAGTAGCTCCTTTCCTATGTATCCATAATTTTCTCTTTTCTCCCCCAACTTCATATTCTTCAAGTTTAAGAATATTGTGACATACTTGGTATAATGTCTTCATGCCTAGAGATTCCCAGCTAGTGTTAAAGACTTCTTCGAACGCCTCTCTTGTCCACGCTGCCATTAATGCTCTGTTTGCAAACCCAAAATTAGCAGCAGCTTTCATAGCCGCCAGATAGTCTTGAGCTTCTCTGCTCTGAGCTGGCGCATAGACCAATTGAGAGTCGGGCGTAGTTAGACCGAGACGTTTCATGGCTTTGTTCATTTCCTGCAAATAGTCAGTTGCAACTTGGTGGCCCAACCCTCTAGAACCAGAGTGTATCATCACAGTAATTTGCCCTTTCTCTAGTCCAAATGCGTTTGCTATCTCTTTGTCGTATATCTCTTCAACTACTTGAACTTCAAGAAAATGGTTCCCTGCACCGAGTGTTCCCAGTTCTGGCCTCCCCCTTTTCTTTGCTTTGTCACTTACTTTGCTAGCATCTGCCCCCTCTATGCAACCTTCTTCTTCCATATGTTCTTTGTCATCCTCTATTAGCCAACCTTTTTCCACAAGCCAGTTTACGCCAGTCTCTAGAACTTGGTCTAGTTCCTCGTTAGAAAGCTTTAACTTTGAATGGGATCCAACACCAGCAGGAATCTTTTTGAACAATGCATCTATAAGCTGGCTTAGTTTAGGTTTTATGTCTTCCAGTGTTAGGTTTGTCGTCAGAGTATATATACCACAGTTGATGTCAAATCCCACAGCTCCAACAGAGATTATGCCCTCTTCATAGTCGTATGCACCAACACCACCTATAGGCACGCCATACCCTATATGTATATCAGGCATTGCCACAGCCCCGACAGTCCCAGGAAGCATGGCAAGGTTTGTCATTTGCAGAACTGCTTCATCTTCTATAGAATTGACTATTTCGTTTACTCCATAGAGATAAGCATCTGTTAGCATTCCTTCCCTAGACTGTTTTGGGAACTTCCATTTTACCTCCCCAACTTTTTGCAGTTTTTCTTTCCACATTTTTATCACCAGAATCCAGTTTGGGATGCACCTAGGCTATCCCATGGTATTTTGAATGCAATGTTTTTAATCCTTTCTGGCTTAATTAAAAGCCCTTCATAGCCTTAAGTATTTCATTGGTTTTTACATATTTAGCTCCAGATTATTTATTCCTTCAGATTTCTTTCCTGTCTGCATTCCATACTATCACTTCACATATCCACAACGACTCTTGCCTCCCATCTACCATCAGCTTGTTTCACATAGAAGTTATGATAGGTGACTGCTTTAACATGAGCCTCTACAAGCTTAGGATCCCCATGTTGAACCACACATTTAGCTTTGGCAATTATTTTTTTATCTTTCTCTGAAATTTCAACATTGAAATCCTTGAAAAATACATTTTCCACGTCTTGTGTGAACAATATTTCTGTGAGCCAATTGTACAAAAGTTCTTCAGGATTTCCTCCATCCACTTCTATCTCAATTTCTTTTTCTTGATTTAGCATTTTTCTATCGTACATTAATCCAACCAATGCCCTTCCACTTTCCTCTAGCAGACCGCCAAGCGAGTTTGCCCTAACTAAAAATTCTGCATCTCCTGTTGTGGTATCTAAGTATTGATACATTATTTTACCTCCAGATACTTCGTCAACTTTAGGCGTTCGTATAACTTTTCACCTTCGCTTAGTGCTTTATCTATCCTTTCCAAAACTTCTCTAACGTCTTGTAGACTTGTAATTTTTTTCAATTCCTCCTCTGTCAAGCTATTCCTATCCGCCATGCTATTTATCATTTGTAGATCATGAAAAGCCTTAACTCGTGCTTCTTCAGAAGGGACTAGCTTTATGTATCTAAACATTTGTGACATTATACCTTCATTATCCTTCAGTTTTATTGTTCCTTCCTCTATCTTGAACCCGTATATTCTACTAAGTTTTTCCAGATACCTGTCAAATTTACTTTCTCTTAATTTCTTTGCCCAGTGCCTTTCTATTATTAGCCCTCCCCGCCCGTGCGCAAGCATCCTTAGAATCATTAGCAGGCTACTTTCTGGATCATATGTCAGAGGGTATGGTTCAATACCAATTATTAATGGAGATCTACCTGTTTTTGCAGAAAGATCCTCAGCTATTTGTTTTCTAACAGGGCCTGATAGTTTTGATCTTACCAAGCTTTTCTTAAAAAGATCTACAGCGACTTGGGAAGCATCTGTGTATTCCACGTAATGCCCATCTTCCATTGCTTTCTTTGCGAATTCACCAATTCCACCACATATAAAAACAAGATGATCATTTTTGCTTATCCCAAGTTTTTTGTAGGGCATATTTTTTGGTCTAAATCCCGTAGTCCAGTATCTTCTGTCAAAATCTTCAGAATACATGTTGTCCCACTCTCTCGCTAGCTTGCTTACCCTTTCTCTTATCATTTGTAGGTCGGGTATTCTAAACCTTTTGGTAGCGATTTTAGGCAGTTTCATCAATTAATTTTGTGTAAAAACAATTAAAAAGCCTTTTACAAAAAGCCTTGGGAAAAACAGCTCCGCTAAAGCCTTTTATAAAAAGCCTTGGGAAAACTAGAACCCCGCCCGAAGGCCAGCCTATCGCAGAGCGATAGGCTTCGTTCGCGGCGTGAACGGACGCGACGGTTCTACGCCGGGGGAGGGATTCGAACCCTCGCGGCCCGAAGGCCACTAGCTCTCCAGGCTAGCGCGTTTCCACTCCGCCACCCCGGCAGCGAGTAATTTGGGATAAAAGAATAATAAAAAAGTAGCTGGGGTTTTTGGCAAAGCAATTAGTACCCTGGTATCGTTGGGATCATTCCTTTTATACTAGCTATGAACGCAAATAGTGCGACGGCTGCAATGATTGCAATAATTATTCCAATAATTACCCAGATCAGCCATACTACTACTGCTTTTTCAGTGGACAGTCCATGAGAAACCTTGATTATCATTGTCAAGGGATACAATCCGTACAGCCAGATTAATGCTCCTAGCGCTTGACCTATCAATGGTATCCATGATATGATTCCTGTAACAAAGGTTATTGGAGCGTAGTACCATGTTAGGTCAGTGGTATGCCTGGCAAAGTCTGCTTTTCCTCCTAGTAGCTTCGCTGTTATGAACAGGAGTATTGCTCCTATTATCCAGCCTATCACTGCAGTTATTGGGCCAACTATCATTGCAATTATCCATCCGATGATTGCTGTCACTACTACCCCTGCTGCTAGCTGGAATAGCATTATGAAGAAACCACTGACTAACCCAGCTAGGAAACCAGCTAGTATTACTCGTTTAAATGCATCTTCCCAGGTGCTCTTTCCCGACTCTTTGGTTATTAACTCCGTTGGATGTATTAGTGCGTTGAACCATGTTTTTATTTCTTCTAGCATTCAATCACCTCCATCATGAAACGAATCAATAGTATATAAATCAGCACTAAGTCAAAAGTAAAAGGTAAAGGAATAGGGGTTAGAGTAGGGAAGCTAGATTTATGTTCCCTAGAACATACTTACTTAGTACTCCGAGTATCCCTATAGATCCGAGAGTAACTGCTGTTGTTCCTACTAGCAATAGAATGACTACTTCTAGGACGATCCAAATTAACCATGTTATCACTGCTCCTCCTACTGACAACTTATGTGTGGTTTGTAGTATTGCTGTCAATGGATACAAGCTCCATAGGAAGATTAGCAATCCTAGCCAACCACCAATCAGTGGTATCCACACTAGTATGGACTCTATCAACGCTAGAGGTGCTATGTACCAGGTCAAATCTGTTGCATGGTCAGTGAAGCTGGCTTTGCTGCCCATTAGTTTCGCTGAGAGGTATAGCCACAACGACATTAGTAGCCATACTATCACTAGAGTTATTGGCATCATTATTATGCCTGTAAACCACTGGGCTATTGAGAACGCTAAGCTTACTACGTTGGTTGACACTAGCATCCTGAAGAATCCTAGTATCAATCCTGCCAAGGCACCAGCTAATAGAACTCTAGCTAGCGCTTGGTCCCAGCTAGTCTTTCCCTTTTTCTTTTTCATTATTGTGTATGGGCTTACAAATGCTGTTATCCAATCATTTATATCCATATGTCTCACCAAAAGCGTAAACGAATTAAGAGTATTTAAAGCTTATTCATAAAAAGGGCGATTTATGCCATATTTGGGTTCCTATTAAAGAAGTAGAGCCTATTTCTCTTTGAGTTCTATCTCTATATGGACGTTTTCAGGCACCTGTATTCTCATTATTTGCCTAATTGTTCTTTCGTCAGTCTCTATGTTTATGAGTCTTTTATGCAACCTCATCTCCCATTTTTCAAATGTGTCTGATCCATCACCACAAGGTGTCCTCCTTGTAGTAATCCTAAGCTTTTTTGTTGGTAGGGGGATTGGTCCGCTTACCTTTAGACCAGACTTTAGCGCGATCTCCTTTATCTGGTTTCCTAGCTCATCTAGCTTTTTGTGATCAGGTCCTGATATCTTTATTGTTGCTATCTGCATGTGTGTTCACCTAGAGAATATAATGGGAAAAAGGGTTAGGGGGTTTCATTGTCTTGGAACGACATCCTTTACCACACCGGCAGCCACCGTCATTCCCATGTCTCTAACTGCAAACCTACCTAGTGGTGGGAACTCACTTGCTTTCTCTATAACCATTGGCTTGGTTGGAACTATCTTTACTATTGCAATGTCACCTGTCTTTATGAACTTTGGATTCTCCTCTACTACTTGTCCTGTTCTTGGGTCAATCTTCTGCAATAGTTCTGTAATTGTACATGCCACCTGTGCGGTGTGTGCGTGGAATACAGGTGTGTACCCAGGCGCTATTGCACTTGGGTGCTGAAGGACTACTATCTGAGCTGTGAATTCCTTTACCACTGTTGGTGGATTGTCCACAGGACCACAGACGTCTCCTCTCTTTATATCATTCTTTCCAACACCCCTTACGTTGAAACCAATGTTGTCTCCTGGTTCTGCCTGTTGCATTGGTTGATGGTGCATTTCTATTGACTTGACTTCTCCTGTTGCTCCTGGTGGGTTGAATATTACTTTGTCTCCCACTTTTAGTATTCCAGTTTCTACTCTTCCGACAGGCACAGTACCTATACCTGTAATTGAATAGACGTCTTGTACAGGTATCCTCAATGGTTTGTCTGTTGGCTTTTCAGGTTCTTTCAGTGTGTCCAATGCTTCTACTAGTGTTGGACCCTTGTACCAAGGCATCTTGTCACTCTTCTTAACTACGTTATCTCCTGCATATGCAGATATTGGGACGAATAAAATCTGGTCAGGGTTGTAACCTATTGATTTTAGGAGGTTTGCAACTTGTTCCTTTACTTCGTTAAACTTCTTCTCGTCATAATTGACTGCATCCATCTTGTTTATTGCAACTATTAACTGCTTAATACCAAGAGTCCTTGCCAAGAAAGCGTGCTCCTTTGTCTGAGCCATGACTCCTTCAGGAGCGGCCACAACTAACACAGCAGCATCTGCTTGAGAAGCTCCTGTAATCATATTCTTAACGAAGTCTCTGTGACCTGGCGCGTCTATAATTGTAAAGTAATACTTCTGTGTCTGGAAGTCCCTGTGAGCGACGTCTATGGTCAAACCTCTTTCTCTTTCTTCCTTCATTCTGTCCATCACGAAGGCGAACTCGAACGTTGCCTTTCCTAGCTTTTCTGCTTCCTCTCTGTATCTCCTTAGTGTCGCCTCATCTATACTACCTGTATCAAACAATATCCTTCCCACGGTAGTTGATTTTCCGTGGTCTACGTGTCCTATAAACACCAAGTTAAGGTGTGGTTTATCTCTTGCCATTTCCATAACCTCCTTTAGCATTATTTGAGTATGCGAGCTATATTTTGAATAATCTATTTATTAAGCTTTTCTTCATTCAACGAAGTCTTTATATGTTGGCGGTTCTGGTGATAGTCCTTTCCTCTTTCTTATCTCAGATATTATTCTCTTTTGAAGTTCGTCTGGGAGTTTCTCATATCCAAGATACTCTGTTGTCCATAGTGCTTTTCCTTGTGTAGCTGATCGTATATCTCCTGCGAACCCAAACATCTCTGCTATAGGTACTTTTGCAGTAATTGAAATTGCATCTTCTTCCTGTTCCATGTTTATTATCTGACCTCTTCTCGCTTGAATGTCCTTTGTCACTGCACCCATTAACTCTTGAGGAATATTAACGAACAATTTCTGCTTTGGCTCTAACAGTACTGCATTCGCTTGTAACATTGCTGCATAAATTGGATTTCTTACAGCTGGCAATATCTGTGCTGGACCTCTGTGAACAGCGTCTTCGTGAAGTTTTGCATCTACTAACTTGACCTTTACCTTTGTGACCTTTTCATGGGAAAGCGGACCTCTGTCCATAGCCTCTCTAAAGCCTTGTATTATTAGCTCTTTTGTTTCGTTTAGGTATTGAATTCCTTTCGTCATATCCACCAGGATATTTCCATTGTATATGTCCCACACTCTTTTTGCTTCATCGTTTGACATTCCTAACTCGACTAACTTCTTTGCCAAAACCTTTGAGTCCTTCAAATCCTTTTGACTTATCTCACCAGTATTTATGGCGTTCCAGATCGCATCATCTAAAGGCTCAACTACGAAATACAATCTGTTATGTCTGTTTGGTGATTTTCCTTCAACTGTTGGAGATTGCTTCATAACAGTTTCTCTATAAACTACTATTGGCTTTGATGTTACAACTTCTAGCCCTTTCTCAGTCTTTATCCTGTTTTCTATTATTTCCAGGTGGAGTTCTCCCATTCCAGATATTAGGTGCTCTCCAGTCTCTTCATTTATCTCTACTTTTATGTTTGGATCTTCCTTTGCCACTATTCTGAGTGTCTCTACCAGCTTTGGTAGGTCAGCTGGATTCTTTGCTTCTATTGATTTCGTTACTACGGGTTCTGAGAAATGTTTTATTGGTTCAAATGGCTCTATCTTTTCCAGTGCTACGGTCTCACCAGAGTATGCGTCTTTTAAACCAATCACAGCAGCTATATTTCCAGCAGTGACTTCATCTACATTTAGCCTTTCAGGCCCCATATAGACGCCCACTTGCTGAACTGTGTTCTGAGTATTAGCGTTTATGAGCCATACTTTCTGTCCTGGTTTTAGGGTTCCCGAGAACACTCTTCCTGTAACTACAACCCCTGCGTGAGGATCTACTACAACATACGTTGCCATGAATACTAGAGGACCGTTTGGATCACAGTTCACCATCGCTCTTCCAACTTCGCTCTCTGGGTCTCCTGTCCATATTGTTGGAATTCTGTATTTCTGAGCTTCAACAGGGTTTGGTAAGTGGTTTATTACCATTTCTAGGACTACTTCATGAAGTGGGGCTTTCTTAGCAAGACCTTTCTGGTCTTCCTTTTGTATGTATTCGTATACGTCCTTGAAGCTTACACCACTTCTTTGCATGAAAGGCATGCTTATAGCCCAGTTATGATAAGCAGAACCGAATGCCACAGTTCCGTTCATCGGATTAACTTGCCATTTGTCCTTGAACTCAGGGGGAGCATACTTCTTTATTAGTGAGTTTACTCTTGCGATCACCTTTGCGAATCTCTGCTGAACCTCTTCTGGTCCCAGTTGAAGTTCAGTCAGAAGTCTGTCAACCTTGTTTATGAACAACACTGGTTTTACCTTTTCCTTCAGAGCTTGTCTCAAAACTGTCTCTGTTTGCGGCATTACTCCTTCAACAGCACAAACTACAACAACCACACCATCTACTGCCCTCATTGCTCTTGTAACTTCGCCAGAAAAATCCACGTGTCCAGGTGTATCTATGAGGTTTATAAGATAGTCATCTCCGTTATACTCATTTACTATTGAAATGTTACCAGCGTTTATTGTAATTCCTCTTTCCTGTTCATCCTTGTGGAAATCTAGCACCAATTGCTTTCCTGCTAGCTCTTCTGACATCATTCCAGCTCCAGCTATTAGATTGTCAGACAAAGTTGTTTTTCCGTGGTCTATGTGTGCAACTATACCTATGTTTCTTATCTTTTCCCTTTTAGGCATTAGTGCCTTTACTCTTTTTATCATCTCTTCTCTTCTTCCCATAAACGTCACCTAGCTCCCTTTGCAACTCTCTCTATTTCTATCCTCTTTGTTATTGCCATGCTTGAAGGATCATTATTCGCAGCAGCTATCAGCTCGTCAGCTAAAGCTTCAGCGGCAGATTTCTTTGTCCTAAATGATCTTGAGATGACAGCCAGCCCAATGTTTCTTAGAGCTAGATCTACTCTCCTTTGTGGAGCGACATCAACAGCTATGTGTCTTGTCAAACCACCAAACTTGACTCTGGTAGTCTCTTCCCTTGGGGCCGCATTTTCTATTGCGGTTATTAATATTTGCACTGGGTTTTTCTTTGTCTTCTTTTCTATAATCTCAAACGCTTCCTTCACTACGCTCTCAGCAATTGTTTTTTTCCCACAACCGAATCTTCCTCTTACGAAATGGCCACCAACTTTACCTTTAGAACCAGACCTCATTATAGCATTCATCAATCTCTCTATAATTGAGACCTTCTGTTTCCCAAACTGTCTGCTACTATGCTTTCCGTGTGTATGATATGAATATCTTGGAGTTAGATTTATGTAATTGGCTAGGCTAGGATCTTCTATCTTTACCTCCCTGATGTCATACTTACCAAACACCAAATTTATATCAGGCTTTTCCATTAGATCACCTTCTGGGTTTCTCCTTCTTTCCTGTTCTTAACAGCTCAAGTGGGATACCATTGACTTCTACAACCTTATATCTGACTCCAGGAATATCTCCAAGCGTGCCTCTCTTACTTGACCTTAGTGGTTCTATAGTTACCTCATCGTGTTCATCTATATAGTTTATTGCTTTATCTCCAGGAGCAAAGGCAGTTACCTGAATACCGTTTTTTATTATTTGCACCCTAACGCATTTTCTTAATCCAGAGTTAGGCTGTTTGGCTTCTAGAGCAACCTTCTGTAATACTATTGCTCTTGCTCTAGGGGCGCTGCCCAATGGATCGAATTTTTCCTTTAGTTTGAGCTTCTTTCTCTTGTACTCTGTGCTAGCCCATTTCAATTTCTGCCTTTTCCTCTTTATGTTCCTTCCAGCGAATTCACCTTTTGCTCCTTCCGACATGTTCACACCTCTTTTGCTTGAAGCTTGACATTGGAAATATCAAAATGCCTTTCTAAGAGGCTTTTTATTCTGGCAATCCTCTTGCCTTGATTCCCCACAGCCCTCTTGTATTCATCCTTTTTGACGAATATTGTCACTGAATTGCCATCTTTTTCTATACCCAGAACCTCAACAGGCCTGAGAATGTTCTGCACAAAGCGAGTTAGGTCTGGGGTGTAACCAACGATTGAGATTTTTTTATTTTTAATGGCCTTTTTAATCTTTTCTGCTGTTTCCCCTCTTTTGCCGATGGCTGCCCCCACCTTTGCTTCATCAACGACAAATATTATCGTCTCTCCAAGGATAACACAATCCTTTGGACTTATTTTAGTTATACTCTCAAAGAGGTTCATATACTGCAATTCTTCAGGACCAATCTTTATCATTTCTATCCCTCTATCTCTGATATGCTGATTCCACCAAGATCCTCAAAGGCTATTGCTGAAACAGGAAATGGCTTTCCACACGCTTCCCCCAGCTCTAGACTTGTGCCTGGGTATGTGACTATCTCTACATCTTTGGCAGCTTCTTCTATTGCTTTCATTTTTTCTTTCGGACAGTTTACACTGACAAGCACCATTTTTACCTTGCCCCTCTTCAATGCCTTTAACGTTGTCTCAAATCCAATTGTATACTTGCCATTTTCCATTAATCTGTTAATAACGTCTTTCATCTGCTATTCCTCCTTGAATTTCATTACAAGCTTTACAGTCCCTGTCCCAACAGGTATTGGTTGACCAACGATAATATTCTCTGTGACTCCTTTTAAATAATCTACTTCTCCAGTGATTGCTGCCTCGTGCAAGTGTCTAACAGTTTCTTCAAAGGCAGCTCTCGCTAGAACAGATGCTTTTTCTCCAGACAGACCTTGTCTGCCTATTGCCTTTACCTCTCCATCGTATGTCATGGCGTCCGCTACCAGCATGAGGTATCTTGGGTTTACCTTTAGTCCTTGCCCGTCCAAAACTTTCTTTGCTTCAATGAGTATGGCATTCCTTGCAGCTTCTACACCGAGGACCCTCTCTATCTCCATTATACTGTTAGTGAACACCCTTGAAGCATCTACTTCTGGGAGGATCAGCACCTCTGCTAGATTGGTCCCTTCAGTTTGAATGTAATATCCAGATCCGTCTGGTTCGTCTAACACGGCAGCTTTTCTTATTCCGGGAATACCAGTTAGTCTAGCTGTTTCCAATTTTGTCTTGAATCTTCTTATTGATTTCAATGTTGAGAATCCAGGTTTGAATACTATATAATTTTCACCAGACTCTTGTGCTTTTCTTCTAGCATGTTTCTCCACTAGTGTTTTCGCGTTTTCCATGTCAATCTCATGATCTTCTAGTTTTTTTAGGTTGAATATCACCTTTACAGATTTTTCTGTGAAGTCTTCCAGTATCTCTGCCACATCTTTCAACAATACTTCCTCTATCTTCTCTGCGAAGGATCTAACTTTTTCTTTATCCTTCTTTATTTCTTCCTTGAAGTGTATTTCCATGACAGGTAGACTTGGCTCCCTCCTTGCGTCAACGATTTCTATAAATCTAGGCAAACCCTGTGGCACTGCTAACTCTGCGACTCCAGCGAAGTGGAAAGTTCTCATGGTCATCTGAGTACCTGGCTCGCCAATGCTCTGGGCAGCTACAATCCCAACAGCCTCTCCAGGTTCTATTTGTGATTTTTGATACTCTTCCACTAGTCTATCCAGCATCTTCCTCAATTTTTCCATAGTTACATTTTCTGCCATGTTACAAAGGTCTTCAACTATCTTCTTTGGAAGTTTATCCTTGTATTCTTTTATCAGCGCAATTCTTTTTTCAACAAGCTTACTCATATCCGCCACCCTCACCGCTCTCTTCAACCAATTCCTCTTCTCCTTCTTCTGGAAGCTCTTCATACTCTTTTTGTTCTAGGATTATACTCTCCTTTATGTTCACGGGATACTCTCCATAACACTTCATTGGGTCAGCTCCGTCTTCACCAAACACAAATTGCACTATTGTATCTGTTGCATCCCTAACTGTCTTGTCGTTTCTAACTACGAAGTCTTGGAGAGCATTTATCAACCTTCTTTGCATGTATCCTGATTTTGATGTCCTAATACCTTTATCAACGAGACCTTCTCTACCTCCCATGGCGTGGAAGAAATACTCTATCGGATCAAGCCCATCTCTAAAGCTTGATCTTACAAATCCTCTTGCTCTAGGACCGATGTCTCCCTCCTTAAAGTGAGGAAGTGTTTTGGTTCTATATCCTCTCAAAATTCTCTTACCTCTAACTGCCTGTTGACCAACAGTAGCAGACATCTGAGTGACGTTCAACAGGCTACCTCTTGAACCTGCCCTTGCCATTATCAGATATGCGTTGTTTTGATCCAAATATTCAGCAATTACCTTTCCTGCATCATCTCTTGCTTTTCCAAGTATTGCCATTATCATATCTTCTAATGTTTCCTCAACAGTTTTACCTGGCATTCTATCAAGTTCACCAGCTTTGTATTTTGCTATCAGTTTATCCACTTCCTTTTCTGCTCTGCTCAGTATTTCGCCAACCTTTCTTTTTGCCTCTAAAGGAGGTGTGGTGTCATCAAACGCAGCTGTAAATCCGATATGCATCAGAGCTTCTAATGCCATTTTTGTTGCCCTATTCATGAACTCAGCAGCCGCAGAGGAACCAAACTTCCTGAATATTGTGTCTAGTAGTATACCCTGGAAACTGACTTTGTCTATGACACCAGAAACCAATTTGCCATTTCTTATTTTTACCCAGGCATCCAGGGGACATCCATCACATTTTCCTTTCTTTTTGAAGTATTCACACTTATCTTTCCCTATGCATATCCTTGCTGGGTATTCCAGATTAAGCTTTCCAGGTAATGCTTGGGAGAACAGGAGTTTTCCGCTCCATCTTGGTTTTCCATTAACTTTTTTATCTGGCTTTGGGAGTTTGGTTATCCCTGCCCTGGCCAGTATTTTAGTTGCAAGATATTTCGGGAACGACGTGTCTTTGAACGTCATCAAATAGGCACCAGTTACGAAATCTTGATCACCAACAATAATTGGTGCTCCATATCTTGGAGATATTATCTGCTTTTGTACTAACATGAGATGGAAAGCTTCTGCCCGTGCTTCCTCTGTTTGAGGCACGTGCAAGTTCATTTCGTCTCCGTCAAAGTCTGCGTTGTATGGCTTACACACAGCTGGATGCAACCTAAATGTCTTGCCTGGTAATACCTTTACCAAGTGGCACATCATAGATATTCTATGCAAAGACGGTTGCCTGTTGAATAGGACTATATCACCATCCATCAACTGCCTTTCAACTATATATCCAGGAGCCAGCTCTTCAAGTATGGCATCCCTATTGGCTTCTGTCACTATTTTCCTTCTTCCATCTGGTCTTATTATGTACACTGCCTTTGGATAGTCCTCCGCTGTTATGAATTCTTTTATTTTCTCAATGTTCCATTCTGTAACATATTCTGGAACGGTTAGTATCCTTGCAATTGCTTCAGGCACACCAACTTCATTTATGCTGATGTATGGATCTGGGGATATAACAGTTCTTGCAGAGAAGTTCACTCTTTTACCAGAAAGGTTGTATCTAAATCTACCTTCTTTTCCTTTTAGCCTCTGGGCCAAGGTTTTAAGCGGTCTACCACTCCTGTGCCTAGCCGGAGGTATTCCAGAAACTTCATTGTTGAAGTACGTTGTAACATGATACTGTAATAGGTCCCATAAATCCTCAATTATTAACTGAGGAGCACCTGCAGATATGTTATCCCTCAATCTCTGATTGGTTCTCAAAATATCTACTAGCTTGTGAGTAAGGTCGTCTTCACTTCTTTCTCCAGTTTCTAGAGTTATACTTGGTCTTGTTTGGGCGGGCGGAACCGGGAGAACAGTAAGTATAGCCCATTCTGGTCTTGCTCTATCTGGATTTAGACCTAGTAATCTTAGGTCATCATCTGGTATTAATTCTAGTCTTCTTCTTATCTCTGTTGGGAATAATCTCTGGTCACCCTCAAAGAAGGAGAGTGGTTTCACAAGCTTTATGTCTTTCTGTTTCTCACCACAGTGCGGACATACTCCAACCTTCTTTGCTTTTTCAAGTATCTCTATAGCTGTGTCTTCATCTAGCTCTCTTTCACCGGTTAATATCTCTTTGTATTTCTCTATATCCTCCTTAGGTATAAGTAGTCTTCCACATTTGCTACATGTGGATTTTAGCAAAGTATATATCATTTTTACGTAAGCTATATGAACGACTGGCCTTACTAGCTCTATATGCCCAAAGTGCCCTGGACAGGTAGCTACTGTCCCTCCACACGTTTTACATCTTAAACCAGGGTCTATGACTCCTAGATGGAGATCCATCAATCCCCCTTCAATAGGATAACCATCTTCATCGTAAGTGTCAGGAGTGACAACTCTAATCTGACTTAGTTTCCTTATCATCTCAGGTGACAGGAGCCCAAAGTCAATAGCCCATATTCTTTTTTCTACACCCATACAAACACCTCAGGCCTTATCCTTCAACAATAGTTTTGGATATATACCCATAGCCATCATTTCACTAAGTAATAGCTTGAATGCGTAACTAGTGCTTATCATCGTGACGTCGGTTCCGTTACATAGTGGACAGTAGGTTCTCTTTCTGACTTTATCATCTATCGCAACGACACCACACTTCGTACATACAGGTATCTTTATTTCGTCTGATTCCTTCAATAACCTCTCTTGCAACAGCAATGCAGCGCCATGGCCAATTAGTGTGTCTCTTTCCATTTCACCGAATCTCAGACCACCCTCTCTTGCTCTTCCCTCTGTCGGCTGTCTTGTTAGTATTTGGACTGGACCTCTAGCCCTTGCGTGCATCTTTAATGAGACTAGATGCTTTAGTTTTTGGTAGTATATAGGTCCAATGAATATCTCTGCCTCTATCCTCTCTCCAGTTATCCCGTTGTATAGAACTTCTTTTCCATCAGGTCTGAATCCATAAGATTTCAATACCTTTCTCATCCATTCAATATTCGGTTTTTCAAACGCAGTGGCATTTACTAGGTGATAACTTAATGCCCCTGCTTTAGCACCGAGCAATTCAAGAATATGTCCTACAGTCATTCTTGAAGGAACGGCGTGTGGGTTCATTATCAAATCTGGTGTTATCCCGTCTGCAGTAAATGGCATGTCGTGCTGAGGAACGATTATTCCCACCACACCCTTCTGACCGTGCCTTGATGCAAATTTGTCTCCGATTTCAGGTATCTTCACAGATCTAACTCTGACCTTTACAAGCTTGTTTCCTCCAGATGCCTCACTTATCATTACAGCGTCAACTATACCATTCTCTCCCTTTCTAACAGTTATAGAATTCTCTCTTCTTTTTTCTTCTAGTAAGCTCAGCTCACCAACCTCTTCAATGAACCTTGGTGGAGATGTTTTTCCTATTAACACGTCTCCGCCCTTTACCTCTCTTTCAGGGTAAACGATTCCGTCCTCACCTAAATGCCTGTAAGCATCTTCACCTCTATATCCAAATATCTCAGGTCTTGGTATTTCAAATCTGTCCTTCTGTCCTCCAGGGTATTTTCTTTCCTCATCAGAATATGTCCTCATGAATATCGTTCTGCCAAGCCCTCTTTCTATTGCAGCCTTGTTAAGTATAATAGCGTCCTCCATGTTGTATCCTTGGTAAGGCATTATTGCAACTATCATGTTTTGCCCTGCAGGCCTATCGTTTAACCCAATGAATTTGGTCTGCTTTGTTTGTGCTATAGGTATCTGGGGGTAGTACATTATGTGCATCTGAGTATCCATTCTATAATTGAAGTTAGCCTGATAAACTCCCAAGGCTTGCTTAAGCATCGCGGATGCCATTGTTACTCTTGGAGATGAGTTATGGTTTGGGAAAGGTGCTAGTGAAGCTACCGCACCAAGAATCAAAGCTGGATGGATCTCTAGATGAGTATGTTCTTCAGTCAATTGGTCTGCAGATATAGCAATGTATGCGTTCTCTTCTTCCTCGGCGTCTAAGTACTCAATTATCCCTTTTCTCAGCAGATCATTCCATGTTAGTAATCCTTCCTTCAACTGCTGAATATGCTCTTCGGTTAGTTTTGGTTTCCCATTTTCAACGACTATTAGAGCTCTCATTGCCCTACCAGCATCTAGGTTTATGTAGACTTCTTCAGTGTCTGGATAATAAGCTACGCTCACATCTGGTGGAATCTTACCTTGCCTTCTCTTTGTTCTTATGGCTTTCACTAGCTTATTAGGGTCTGGATGAAAGCCAGCCAACTTACCGTTAACATAAACACTAGCGCCCTTCATCTATCACACCTTCTTCAATACTACACCAAGCCTTTCCAATTCTTCTGTGAGGCTTTCTTCAGGATGTTCTCTTGATAATACTGCTCCAAGAGCAAGGTTTTTAACAAGACCACAGCTTTGCCCTTCTGGCGTTTCGTTTGGACATATCTTCCCAAAATGAGTTGGGTGAAGGTCTCTAGCTTCAAAGTGTGGATGTGTTTTGCTCAACGGAGAAATTACTCTTCTTAGATGAGAAATAGCTGACATGTAGGTTATCCTATCTAGAAGCTGGGAAACACCAGTCCTTCCACCAACCCAGTTTCCTGTAGCCATTGCATACTTAACTCTCTCTGTAAATGCATCTGGTCTAATTAGTGTTTTCACCTGCAAATGCTTTCCTCTAGCAAAGGCTCTGTCTACTTGGTAATTTATGTCTTTTACTAGATAGCCTAGTGCATAGAGGAATAGCTCCTCCATTAATGCTCCAGATAATTTTATCCTCTTATTTGCATAGTGGTCCTTATCATCAACTGGCCTTCCCTTCAACGCCACATCCTCAGCTCTTTCTATCATTCTGCATAGGAAGTAGGCCTTTCTTATTCTGTCCTCTGGTCTTGTTCCTAAATGAGGAAGCAAATAGTTGTCTAGCACCTGGAGAGCCCTTTCTTTTCTATACTCCTCTGGCTGTCCGGCTGCAACCCTTTTTCCTAGGTAATCTATGGCGTCTTCGGTGTTTTCCAGGTTAACCGCTTCTAGGTTTAGAAGTATGTCATTTGTAATTTCAGGATCTGGATGGAATGCAGCGAGTATGTCTGCGTCATCCCCCAGTCCTAATGCTTTTATCACAGGTATTACATTCAAGTTCTTTGGTGAAGCTGGGAATGAGACATAGAACGTTCCGTCAGGGTTTCTTTCCACAGTTACCTTAGCCCTGAAATCCTCCCTAACAGAGAAGATCCTTACCTGCACAACTTCCTTATCTCCCCTTCTTTCAATGGAGGTTATCTTCCTATTTGGTGCGAGGTCTTCAATACTTACAAGGACCCTCTCTGATCCATTTATTATGAAATAACCACCAGGGTCTAGTGGATCTTCCCCAAGTTCTATCAATTCTTCGTCAGTCATCTTGCTCAAATGGCATAGCTTTGACTTGACCATGATTGGGATCTCACCTATGTATACCTCGTCTTTGTCTATCTCTGTTCCGTTTTCCACAAGGGCCATCTCTAGATAAACAGGAGACACATACGATCTGTTTCTAAGCCTAGCCTCCATCGGAAGTATTTCTCTCCTAGAACCATCTGCTTCTATTGTTCTGGGGGGCTCAAGCCTTATCTTACCCAGCCTTATTTCTAGGCCTTCTTGGTGGGTTTCTATTTTTTCCATGTGGTCTATTATTCTTTGCATTTTCACATCCAAGAAGTCGTTGAATGAATCAATATGTTGCTTAACTATTGAATGTTCTTTTAGGAAAGATTCTACTAGATCCCAGTGATACATCTACAAACACCTCAAACAACGACTCTATAATATACGGCTTCTCCAGCCGTTATGGATTTCCTGGTTATTTTTATTATGTCCCCTTTCTTTGCCCCTATAGCTTTTACAACAGGGTCAGAAGATAGTATTTTTGGCAATTGCATCTTTGAACTGAGTTTATACTTCTTTAGAACTCTCTCAGCCTCTTTATCTGACAGAATCTCGTGCTTGGGCACGTATTCATGATTTAATATTATCTCTGGGTCTAACATGTCAACCCCCGCAGAAAGGAGATACTCCAGGCTCTCCTATTGTTTTATAACAAGGGGTATTTAAACTTAACGGCGTTTAACGGTATTTTTACTCTGGATACCTCCCTGTTTTCCACAGTTCCCTTCTCCAAGCCTCTAGGAACCTTTCCTTTTCTCCCATGAATCCGGCGCCTGTCACAACTCTTTTACCTAGCTTTTTAGCAGTGTCATATACTGGCTTAATTTTTTCTCTAAACTTTTTGTCTCTGACTAGATGGTGATCCACTATTAAGGTCTTTACTCTCGTCTCCTTAAGGATTCTCTCAACATTTTCATTGGCTATGTCTAATAGCTTAGTTGGATATCTCCAACCGAGAAAATAAGTTAAACATCCACATAAGAATATTACATTAGGATCTTTCTCAATGATCCAATCAGTGGTTTCTTCAACCAAAGGCCCTTGAACATCGCTAGTATGTAGGAACCTGCTAGTTCCTTCAGTGATTAGCGTTGATATTACCCAGCCGAGCTTTGAATTTTCTGGACCATGGAAGAATGGAGGAGAAAACTCAATTTTTGTCTTTCCGAATTTATGCTTTCCCTCTGCCTTTTGAGGATTTTCCAGGCTTGGGAGAAACTGCTTTGCCCTAACCTTCTGGCTGTGGTTTATCTTATTTTCCCAGTCTTTTAGGAATAGCATTTTGCCGTTGTAAAAGTTTTCGTCTGGGTCGTAATGATCATAGTGGTAATGTGAAATCACAATTACGTCTGCCTTCTTTGCATATCTCCTTATTAGCGTTTTCCTCTTCGCTAGTTCCTCTAGCTCCAATGCGTGTGGACCTAATCCTCCCCTGCTAGGTCCTAACGCGGCGCTGGGATCTATGGCGATCTTCACGTCCTTTGTCTCTACCCACGTCGCCATTGACCTTACTCCCATTGAATCTGCAGCAAGGATTTTCACATCCATTTTGCCCACCTACATTCTTCAGGGCTTTTATCCAACCTGAGCCTCTTGAATCTCGGCATTCTCAGTTTCCCATCTTTGGTTAGCTCTTGATATTCAACCTCAATGACAAATGGGGGACTTAGCTTTGACAGTAGTTCCAGCTCATCCTTGTCAAACCCAGTACCTACATATCCTAATTTAACCAACTTTCCATCTTTGTACAAACCAACTTCCATACTACCGAACGTTTCTTTTCTTTCACCTTTACCTTCCTTGAATCCAAGAACCACCACGTCTAACGTTTTGACATCCTTAATCTTTAACCAATTCTTGCTGCGCTTTCCGGGCTCATACCTGCTAGACAACTTTTTTGCCATTATCCCCTCAAGACCCAGGCTTCTTGCTGCTTGGAAATACTTTTCTCCCTCTTCATAAATGTACTTTGATATGATTATCCCACTACCTTCTTCAACCTCTGAGTCAAGGATTGCTTTTCTTTCTTCCAGCGGTAGGTCTATTACTGGTTCTCCATCTATCTCAAGAACGTCAAATACAACATATGTAGCCGGATGCTTTTCTGCCAGGAGTTGTAATGTAAGGGGATCCTCGTTATGTATTCTCCTCATCAATCCTTGAAAGTCCTGTTTTCCCTTTTCTATTAGGACAATCTCCCCATCAAGGACTATACTTTCTGTAACTTCTAGCAAAGCTTTAGCCAGTTCAGGGAATTTTATAGATATGTCAACACCAGACCTTGAGTCTATTCTTACTGCATTGTTATACACGTAGCTGATAGCTCTTGCTCCGTCCCATTTTGCCTCAAATATCCATTCCTCGTTTGAGAATGGCTTGCTTGGATACGCCAACATCGGTTTGTATCTCATGTTAATCATCTGTTCCCATAGAAAATATTATTTTCATTTTTTCCCATATTTTTTTCATAAATTGCGGTTTCACCCGGGCGATCCTTTTTAATACTAGATCCTGTTCTACTGTAACTAGAAAACCCACATCTACCCAGCTAGTTTTTTTCAATTCTCCTTCTGTTAGCCACTTGTTTGTTAACTTTACCTCGTATTCTGTTCCGAATTGTGAACCAGTTATTTTTAGTAGCACAATATCCTTTGATTTATTGTTAAATTCATCTGAGCTTACGACTAGTCCAGGTCTTAATTTTCTACCAGATCCGTTAGAGAAGGGGATTTCAACTAAGACAACATCCCCAGGACTAAAACTTAAATAGTTCTGATGCATCCTCTCCTTCCTCCAGTCTTTTGAGTGCATACAATCTGTAGTCTACCTCTTCTAGCCTTTTGAGTATTTGGATTATCTCTCTCCTTATAATCCTGCTCCAAGAGATTTCTTTGTATTTTTTCATTTTGTTATATACTTCTTCTGGAACATAAACCGTAACAGTTGCCATGTTATATATGTTATATATGTCATATATATTATTTTCATTTTTTCTTTTTCTTCTTTAACGCTTTCACAGTAGCCTGCAATGCTTCCATTAAGTTTTTAATCTCTTCCTCAGACACCTCTGTCTCCCTTTCTGTTAATTCTACTCCTTCAAGTTTCTTTTTCACTAGATTCATTATTGCCTCTTTGTATTCATCTTTGTATTTTTCTAGATCTAGTTTGGTGGTTAGTTGCTCTATTATCAGTTTAGCCAGTTCTACTTCTTCTTCCTTCGCATGCTTTAGTTCTACTCCAAGCTCATCAAATAGTTTAGACGGTTCTACAATTTCATCTGGATAATACAGAGCAGTTAGCACCAATACGCCTTTGTACGGATGGATGACAACAGGGAATTCTTTACGCCTTATTATTGCTCTGCCGATTGCTGCTTTTCCTTTTTCTTCCATCGCCTTTAGCATTACAGAGTATGCTTCTTCAGACTTGTTTGGCACTAATATGTAGTTTTTTTCTAGGAAATGAGGGTCAATCTCAAAGAAGTTGACGAAGCCATCTATCTCTATCTTGTGCTTTGTGACAGGTTTTAAAGCTTCTATCTCTTCATCTTCTAGTATGACGTACTCACCTTTAGCTATTTCCACCCCTTTCACTATATCCTCATCAGAAACACTCGCATTGCAATGAGGACACCATTTTTTATATTCAATTGGAGTTCCGCATTTTTTGTGTATTAATCTGAATCCTACCTTTGATTTCTTTTCCATTGGATATATCTTAACAGGAATATTTATGAATCCTATCACGATATTTCCTGCCCAGAGAGCCTTCATATTACCACCAGTATTATTTTTAGGCTCACGGAATATATCTATTAAAATAGTATCTTGGCATTTCTTAATAAATTGTAAATCCCTAATGATATTGGAGGTGGTGGAATGTTTGAATTAGACGGCGTATCCTTGCATTGGTTTGGTCATGCTAGCTTTATGATTGAGACTAGCGGAAAAACAATCTACATAGATCCTTACATACTGCCTGACGACCCTAAGAAAGCAGATTTAATCCTAGTTACTCATGAGCATTTTGACCATTGTGCAGTTGAAAACATAATGAAAATAGCTAACAGCGCATTAATCATCACTACAGAAGGGGCCGCTAAGAAATGTAACCTGAATACTAAGGTTGTAAAGGAAGGAGACAGCGTTGACCTAGGCTGGGTAAATGTCAAGGCAGTACCGGCTTACAATCTAAATAAGCCGTTCCATCCCAGAGGACTTGGTGTTGGATTCATTATTGAAATCAATGATAAGAAGATATATCATGCTGGTGACACAGATTTCATCCCAGAGATGAAGGAGCTGAAAGGCATAGATCTTGCTCTACTTCCAATAGGCGGAACATACACCATGGACATTGACGATGCGGTTAACGCAGTCAAGGCATTTTCTCCAAGAATTGTTATCCCAATGCACTACAATTCATTGGAGGGCTTAGAGAGAGATCCAAACGAATTCAAGGAAAAGGTTGAGTCTCAAACAAATAGCAAAGTGGTTATATTGTCCCCAGAAGCGTGACATTTTATCTGATGAAGAACAGCCAGACGATTGCGGTTCCTCCGAGTAAAACTGTGGTGTACCTAGCTAATTTTCCTAGGAACGTGGCTAGGCAGAACTTCCATGCCGGATACTCTAGATAGCCTGCGAATATGTCAAAGAGAAACATTGGAAGGGGAGTGAACGCCCCAATGAATATTGCTCCAAACCCCCATTCTTCAAACCATTCTTTTAGCCAGCTATGAGAAGGATTGTTCACAACATCCTTTGCTTTAAAATCTTTTTTCATTTTTGCCATGAACCAAGATATTGCTCTGGCAATGAAACCCTTTCCTTTCCTAGCTACCCAATAGACTGTGAATTCACCAGCCACTGCTGCTAAGCTAGCTATCAATAGCCAAAGCGCAATATTATATCCTGTTGCGTGGACAAGAAATAGAACTGGTTCAAATGGTATTGGTAGGATAGTATTCGCTATGAAGGATGCAATCGCCAATCCAATCAGACCAAACTGCCGAATTAACCAGTCAAGCACAGATTATTTTTAGAAATGAGAGGGTTAAATATGTATTTGTTCACAGCGGTCTTCTCTCCCTCCTCTTTTTCCTAAATTCATCAATAGATAGCTGTTTGGGAGTTTTCTTTCTTTCATGTTCTCTCAAGAATTTTAGCACCCTGTTTACTTCCTCTTCGCTTAATTCTTCTTGCATTTCGAACTTTTCTACTATTCTCGGATGTTCTTTTGCGAATCTACCTGCCATTGATAAGTCAACGGCAATACCTTCAGGAATACTATATTCTTCTAAGTATTTTTTTACTCTGGCTATCATGTCAAATGACTCTTCACCCATTATTCCCACCGATTTATCATTTTGTTAGTTAGTATATAAAACATTACTCATTTTCACTGTTGGTTTGTACAATGCTATTTATACACTCTCTCTACCTTAAAGTCCTTCCTAGGTAACTTTATCCATAGCTCTAACGGGATATCATGCTCTTTTGCTAGTGCCTTTAGCCTTTCCAACTGTGCTTTGTCCCTGGGTTTTGGGTACCATTTTTCTTTAACAGTGGATTTTACTTCAACTATCTTTTCTATCTTTCCAGAACCTGGCCTCAAAATCAGAAAGTCAGATGACATGCCTATGGCTAGCTTCAGGACGTTTTCCTTCCCATATCTTTCTATTAGCTTCTGCTTTGCAAGGTATTCTGCTCTGTATCCTTTCCTTGCCATGCCTTTCACCCAATTATTGTTATAACTCATATGCGGCATATAAAACAAAGCATTAATTTTATTTGTTTAAATACTAGGGAATCGTTACTAACTTTTTGATAGATATGAAAAAGGATCTTGTTTCTGTTGAAGACCTTTCAAAAGATGAAATAATCCACATCTTGGAGAAGGCAAAAGAAATAGAAGATAACTTTAGCAGTGTAGTTTCTTCCAAACCTTTAGATGGCAAAGTGATGGCCAGTCTCTTCTTTGAGCCTTCAACGCGGACCAGGCTCAGCTTTGAGACTGCTATGAAAAGATTGGGTGGTGGAGTAATTGGTTTTTCAGGAACAGAGGGCACTAGTGTTAAGAAAGGAGAAACACTTGCAGATACTATTCGTGTTGTGGATGGATATGCAGATGTAATAGTGATTAGACATCCTTATGAAGGCGCAGCCACTCTTGTAGCAGAGCTAGCTGAGAACCCAGTTATAAACGCAGGAGATGGAGCAAGCAGGCATCCCACACAAACATTGCTGGACTTGTATACAATCTGGAAGGAGTTTGGGAGCTTTAATAAAAAGATAGGGCTTGCAGGTGACTTGAGATATGGCAGAACCGTGCATTCTCTTGCTCTTGCATTATCTAGATTTGGGACAGAGCTGTATTTTATCTCACCAGAAAGCCTTAGGATGCCAGAACATATTATCAGGGATATCAAGCAGAGGACTAGATTCAAGGAGTTTTCCAGCTTAGAAGGGATACTCCCAGAGTTAGATGTCTTATATATGACTAGGATTCAGAAGGAGAGGTTCCCAGATCCAACAGAGTATGCAAAGATAAAAGGAGTATACAGGCTAGACGAGAGGTTGGTAAAGACTATGAAGGATGATGCAATAGTGATGCATCCATTGCCTAGAGTGGATGAGATATCACCAGAGGTTGATAGATATCCGCAGGCCAGGTATTTCCAGCAGTCAAAGAATGGTGTTTATACGAGGATGGCCATATTGTGTTGGGCATTAGGATGTTAGGAGGCGTGTAAATGGAAGATGCATTGTTAGTTAAGAAAATTGAAAATGGTACTGTCATAGACCACATCCCTCCTAAGATGTCTCTCACTGTTGCTAGGATACTCAAAGTTTTTGACGATGGTAATCCAGTTCTTTTGGCTATAAACGTGGAAAGCAAGAAGATGAAAAGGAAAGACATACTAAAACTTGAAAATAGATTTCTTAGCCAAACCGAGCTGGGGGAGATATCTTTGTTGATCCCAGGGGCCACAGTGAATAAAATAGAGAATTGGAAAGTCGTTGATAAACAGACAGTTGAACTACCTGATAAGATTGAAGGAATAGTTAGATGTGCAAATCCCGCATGTGTCACGAATAAGGGCGAGCCAGTTACAGCTAAGTTTACCGTTATTAGTAGAGAACCTTTGCTAATTAGGTGCCACTACTGCAGGCGAGATATGGACAAGGACCAAATAATGGAGAATTTGGTTTAATGCACCAGCCAGAAGCCTTTTACAAAAAGCCTTGGGAAAAACAGCTCCGCTAAAGCCTTTTGACAAAAGCCTTTGAAAAAATCATAACCCCGGCCGAAGGCCAGCCTATCGCAGAG
>Ga0190314_1000168_pt1 | contig 26750 bp, 25 predicted proteins | sample 4870071112_MG_FD_165055 | JGI IMG/M metagenome (GOLD analysis project Ga0190314, IMG submission 165055) | Hydrothermal vent sediment bacterial communities from Southern Trench, Guaymas Basin, Mexico - 4870-07-11-12_MG | ecosystem: Environmental > Aquatic > Marine > Hydrothermal vents > Sediment ...
TGACTGTTGTATGATATACATAGACAAAATATCACCTGGAAAACACTTGTTGCAAGGAAATGAGGCATGTGTTATTGGTGCGCTCTTAGCTGAGTGCCGTTTCTTTTCGGCATATCCAATAACCCCTGCTAATGAAATCAGTATTTTAATGGCAAAGTATCTTCCGTTGGTCGGAGGGACGTTCATTCAAGCCGAAGACGAAATTTCAGCCGTCATGTCTGCAATAGGTGCGAGCTGGGCTGGAGTGCGTGCGATGACTGCTACCTCCGGGCCTGGTTTCTCATTGATGCAAGAAGGAATTGGATATGCGGTAATGGTTGAAACACCACTTGTGATCGTTGATGTAATGAGATTAGGTCCAGGAACAGGACAGGCAACGAAATCTGGTCAAGGCGATGTTATGCAGGCAATCTGGGGACGTCATGGAGACCAAGCAGTTATTGTCATGGCTCCTGCATCTGCCCAGGAAATGCTTGACTTCACAATAGATGCATTTAATTTAGCCGACGAGTACAGAGTACCCGTTATAATTTGCACGGATCAGATTGTTGGTCATACATATGAAACAGTGAATGTTCCACATGCAGATGAAATAAAAAAAGTTAAAAGACGCGAACCAAGAGAGAACGAGCCACATTTTGGTGGAGATGGAACAAAAGTTGCCGGATTCCCAACTGTGGGCAAGGGTTACAGAGTGAGCGTAACTGGATCGACCCATGATGAGTGGGGTTATAGAAAAACTCAGGATCCCGAGGTTCATGCAAGGTTAGTTTGGCATTTAGTTAAGAAAATCATGGAAAATGCGGATAAAATATTCACGTATGAGATTATAGGAAAAGATACTCCAAAAATAGCTATAATAGCTTATGGTTCTGTTTTTCGTTCTGCAATGGAGGCTGTCAAAAGATTGCGAGATGAAGGTATTAATGTTGGATTATTTCGTCCAAAAATTCTTTGGCCTATATATGAAAAAGCGCTTGAGGAATTTCTAAGTAATGCTGAGTGGGTAGTTGTTCCTGAGATGAATACTGGAATGTATGTTAGAGAAATAGAAAGATTAATCGATCGAAGAAAAATTGTAAGGATAAATAAGATTGGTGGTGGTGTGCCTATTTATCCTGAGGAAATAATAAAGAAAGTTAAGGGGTTGATGTAAAATGAAGAAAATAGAACATCCTTGGATTGGAAAATACCTGCGCCCAGGCGCTGTGCCATCACCATTCTGTCCGGGATGTGGAAACGGAATAATTGCCAGTGCTTTTATTCGTGCAGTTGATAAGAAATACGGTAGTTTTGATAATTTCGTGTTTGTTTCGGGCATCGGTTGTGCTGCATGGATTCCTTCTCCTTTGTTTTATGCTGATACAATTCATACATTACATGGTAGAGCAATTCCAGTTGCTATGGGGGTTAAATTAGCCAATCCAAAATTAAATGTTGTGGTTATTTCTGGAGATGGAGATCTCGTTAGTATCGGTGGAAATCACCTTCTGCATGCAGCGCGTCGAAATCTTGATATCTTAGTAATTCTTGTGAATAATTTCGTCTATGCAATGACGGGTGCGCAGGTTTCTCCAACAACGCCTCTTGGTGCACGTACAACAACAACGCCGTATGGTAATCCCGAACAACCGCTCGATGTTTGTAAGTTGCTAGCCCAAACAAATGCAAATTATGTTGCTAGATGGACGGTATATCATGTTTTTGATTTGGAGAAAACATTTAGGGAGGCTCTTGATATGGAAGGTTTTCGTTTTATTGAAGTTATTTCATCATGTCCAACCCGTTGGGGACACATGCAAAAAATGAATACCATTCAACTGCTTGAATACTTTAAGGAAAACAGTATTCGAATTGAGCAGGTTAAGGATCCTAATGATACACAAGGTAAAATTTTGATTGGCGTTTTTGTAAAAAGAGATAATCCGGGATTTATCAAGCAATTAAGTAAGGTTAGAGAGAAAGCAATTGAGCTTTGGAGAAAGAAGATGGTGAAATGAAATGAAAGAGGATATACTGATTGTTGGAATGGGTGGTCAAGGAATAAAATCTGCCGGTATATTACTTGGAAAAATTGCGGCTGAGTTAGGATTAAACGCGGTTGTCTCATATACATATGGTGCGGAAGTAAGGGGCGGCGCTGTTTCCTCAGGCTGTAGGATATCTACGGAACCATTGCTGTTTCAATTTGTTGAAATTCCTGATTTTCTTATTGTGCTGCATTGGAAAGGTCTCTCACATCTTTACAAGAAAGTGGCAGGAATAATTATCGCTGATGGTGATCTTGCAGGGGATCTATCGGGAATTAAAACTAAAGAAATCATCAAATATCCAATGACTCGAAGAGCAGAAGAGCTTGGAAGCAGATTAGCAGCGAACCTTATTGCGTTGGGAATCTACACTGCATTATCTCGTCTGATAAAGAAAGACATTGCCATTAAGGTACTTGAAAAGGAATTTTCAGGAAAAGTTCTTGAAATTAACAAAAAAGCTTTTGAACTCGGCTTTGATTTTGGAAAAGAATTAAGAAATAAAGTTCTCCTCAGAGAATAACTCTTGTTTCAAATTTGTAGTTTGATTTACTCATAACAAAAGCATTATAGTGAATACTACATCCATCCGTTTTCTTTAAGCCACTTCATTCCTTTTATCAGGTCATTTTCGTCACGAGGCTCAAGCGTGATTATAAATTTATCCGTGTAATCCTCAATTAGACATAGTAATTCATTTAAGTTAGAAATATAACCAGAACCAGGAGGTTCGTGCGAATCTTCTGTTCCGGGATTCTCATGCAGATGCACTTCTCTTATGAAAGATCCTAGAATTTCAATCCATGTTTTAAGCTTCTTTTCCCTTGAAAAAGCGTACGCATGTCCTATGTCAAAGCAGAAAAATACTTTATTGTCGGTTCCGTTCAGTAAATCTATAAATACTTGAGGAGAAGGTTCGTCCACGTTTTCTACATGTATTGGAAGTTTGCTTATTGTTGCAATTTCACACAGAGTATTTTTTGCTATATTAACCCATTTTTTGTAGAATTTTCCCCGATGCAAAATGTAATGATAGCCGGTATGTATAACGATCCATTTACACTTTGCGCTTTCTGAAAAATGTACAACTTGTTTTAATCTGGTTTTTACTGATTGCAATATTAGATAATCCATTGCGCCGATATCTAAATTCAAAACAGGAGCATGTGCTGAGCAATGCCATTTTTGCGCAAGTTTTATTAACTCATTAAATTCATAATCTAATCGTTGAGCATTCAATGTTATTTCGTATCCTATTCCTAACTTTTTACATAGGTTAATTGCTTGCCGGGGTTCGAAAGAAAATAGATGTGCGTAAATTCTTAGAGAACTCATTTTGCTACACGGAAGGGTTCTAGATTTCTTATAATTTCTTCTGGACTCTCGATGTTTTCGGGAATTTCTGTTGGTCGAACCCAGACAGTTTCAGCCCATGTTTTGAATATGAGGAATTCTTTGATTGGATATATCTTCTTTGCTAGATTTATCATTTCTTGATCATACTTTCTCATTATTATATTGTAGATGTATTCCTCGTACGTTAAATTCTTCGCTTTATTATGTAAAAATTCTTCAAATAACAATCTTATTGCTCGTTTTTGACGATAATGGCACCTATGAGCAGTCATTGCTAATACGCTAGTTTTGACTATTTGATTATCTTTTGTTTTAACTCTAGTTATAACCTCGATCTTACTCATGTGTCGTCTGACCATGCTTGATAAGATTTCCCTGACAAAATCGTGTCCAACTAGCGTTGTAAAGGCACCGCTAGGTGTGACTTTGATTATCCTAAAGTAAAGATTCATTCCTCTATCTTCCAATCGCTTTGTTATTTCATACCCCTTTATCAGGATTACTCTGTTTATCAGTAGTTCGGGGGAAGTACATAGTACTTTTACAAGTGGTCTTTTTACTCCACCAAGCAATTCTGGTGCATAAGCAATTATCCAATACTTCTTCTTCTTAATCTTTGCCTTTCTTTTTGACATTATAACCCCCCTATTTGTGAACATCACATTCTTAATGAACACTATTATCTATTTATTGCAATTGAGTAAACATAAAAATTTTCTTATGACATGAGAGAACTAAATATTTTCTTTACTTTTAAGTTTTGAGAAACTGTGATAATAATGTCAAACAATTTTTCGTCGAAGGTATATCCCGTATATGTAGCTCTCTTTGGACCATCGAATTCTGGAAAGAGTACTTTTTTATCAACTCTGTCTGGGAAAGAAGGATTCCCTTTTCCGTCAGAGAATGTAGAAGAATACGAAATTGAAAGACGATGGTATAAGGAGGAAATGGGAAAGAAGATATTGATAGAAACTTATCGACTTATTTTTCGTGCTTTTCCTGGAAGAGAAGAATTCATGGAGCTTCGAATCAAACATTTAAAGAAATGTACTGTACTCTTATTGTTCTATGATTGCAGTTCTCCTACTTCCATCGATCAGTTAGCGGAAATGTTTGACAAAGAAATTTTGAAAATGAATTTACTGTATAATTTTGCGACAATCTGTTTAATTGGTACAAAGAAAGACCTAGGAATAAATGACGATGCAATACGCAAAGCTGAGGAGCTTAGAAAGCATATTTCGCATAAGATTAAGAGTATATTTGATTACGAAGTACCTCATTTCCTTATAAATACCTTGAATAAGGATGATGTTTCTACAACAGTTAAGATTGCTGAATATATTTTAATGGAGCAGAGAATTCCAAGTGAACTTGTTCGTAAATTGGTTCCTCCCGCATTAGCTGAAATTTCATTTGTACCCAAAGCACCACCAGAAATTCCAAAGCCATCAATAGTAGAAATACCTAAACCACCAGCAATTAGCGAAAAACCCGTGCCCTCACCAGAACCAAAGATTACAGCGAAAGAGCCAACAGAGACTCTTGCACCACCAAAGGCGCCCGAGACAATGATTAAGACAGAGGTAGTCAAACCAGTAGAAATTCGTTCGGAGTATACTATCGAGAGACCTCCAGAGATTTCCATAAGATTACATCCGCGAGAAAAAATATGGAATGCTGCCAGGAAAATTGTAGAAAAGTTTGAAGAAGTTGAGAAAGTAATTATTGGATATGAAGTTGGTAGGATTGTATACGTTGCATTCTATCCTGGAGAAAAAAATGAAAAGAAGATCCCAAGGGACTTCGTGCAAATTTTGCGTGATATGAAACAATCCTTGTTAAATTTGGCGCCGAGGAGTTCTATTGGACAGCCAAAAGCATTAATTAGTATAGGATCTGATGGAATTATATTACTCGCAATGCGCGGAATGAATGCATTCGTTGGAATTAAAGCTAAGAAAATTCCATCTGAAAAATTGCTGAGTATTCTCTTGAGGATGTAAGAATCCTTGGAGTCATTATGTTTACGTTTTTTGGCGTGCCTAAAGAAGACATAACAAATGTTTCTAAAAAAACTATTTGTTTACTGGGAGCCACAGTTTCTACTCCCGGTTTTCATCCTGATTTTGGTGTAAATTTCTCCCCTGATATATTACGCTTAGTAAGTTTAGAAATAACTTCTTTGCCTTCATATGATTTCTCTCTACTCGATTACGATGTAGTTGATGTTGGAAATTTTTCAATTAGAGAATTACCATTAATTGTCAAAGAAATTATTAAGAGAGATGCCTTTCCATTTGTAATTGGCGGCGATCATGCAACAACTTTTTTCGCATTAAGATATATACAAGTAAAAAATCTAATATGGCTAGATGCACACCTTGATTTTCACACATCATTAAATGAACTTCCCTCATACGAATCTGCATTATTGAACATCATGAAGACACATAGTAATATTAAGTGCTATGTTTTAGGATACCGAAGCTACGCGTCATATCCAGAAGAAAATAAAAGAATAGTAAAGTATCCAGTGAAAATTGTTTCGTGGCCCTTTGATCTTAGGATTCTAAATAATCTCTTCAAATATGAGGAAACTTTTGTGAGCATCGATCTCGACTTCTTTAATCCCATAGGCATGCCCGCCGTGAAAGTTCCGGAAATTGATGGCCCAGACATAGATTCATTCATACGCTTTATCTTCGAGATGGATTCTTTTCGAAACTTGAGATATTTAGACATCGTTGAATATGCTCCGATGAAAGATCATAATCTCTCCTCTGCAAGGTTAATTGTTCGATTAATGCTTGTGTTTCTATTTAAGCTAATTGAATGTGGATATGGTTAATAACCTAAATTCCCGGATCACAGGAAAAGAAAATAAAACTAATCTACAGGGAAACCAAGACTATGAAGTGGAGAAATAATCCCCTCAATTTATTATCGCTTAAATTTTTTAATAAATGAAAAACTTAAGTGAAAATAAAAAGGTGACAGAGTTGGGGTATAATAACAAAAGAATAGACATCTCAATAGATCCATTAACGCGATTACATGTTTTTAGAATTGCACAATTTCTTAGGGATTTATTAAAGGCACTTAATGAGGACACTCAAAATTGGGAGAAAATAATTGATCGTGCTATTTATCACGCATTAAATTTACGTCCAATTAAGAAAAAATTCAAGTTAACTTTGTATGAGTTAGGCTTAGTCAGTTTCTGGATTTCTTTGATAGAAGCAGGAATCAGTAAATTTAGTTTGCCTAGATTAATTCTGATAGCACGAAAAAATTTGCGAAAAAGAATTATGTGCAAGAGAATTCTAAATGTGCTCTCTTTTCTTCGTCATATTAAATATTCTTATAATGTGGAAGGAGAGGTAATGTATTACGTTAAATCAGCATTGAGAGAAATATTTAATCATCCCTATATAAAAAATAAGCTTAATCAACCTGAACTAATCAAAAGATATAGAATGGAAATATTAGATGAGATAGATAAGATTATTTCTGAACTATATGAAACCATGAATCTCTCCGGGTTCTCTAGACGGGTTATTGCTGCTTGTTGCCTATATATCGCAGATAAAATCGTATGTAATAAACTGGATATCAAGCCCTTATTGTCCGCACGAATAATTGCACAGGTACTAGGCATAAATCAGTTTACAATTTTAAGGAAGTACAGAATTTTTAAGAACGCACTTGGTATGAAGGATTGATTTCCTTTGGCAACGAGGTTCATAATTTCTTGGAAGTGTCTAGAAAATGAAGTATACCGTATATCCATACGAAATTCTTATTAAACATACTTCAAATGGCATCGTTTATGTACCTAAATTGACAATCTCAGAGAAAATACACATAGAACTTGAAAAAATAATCTCTGTGGTTTCCCATAGAATCTGCATTGGAAAAATGATTTTAGATTCTACCCTGGAAAAGTTATTTGAACAACTTGTTAAGTACCTTTCTGAGAAGATATCAATTGTATTAAGAAAAAAGTGCAACCTAACAAGACACCAGTTAGAGAGATTAGCATTGTATTGCACTTTTAAAATTCTGAAAATTGAAAACATACTAGCATTTCTGATTGATGAGAAAATATTAGAAATCTACATCGATGGACCAAATACCACCATTTATGCATCGCATATTGATTTTGGTAGAGTAAACACAAATGTTGTGCTTTCAGAAGAAGAAATTAGCAGATTGATCTCCTTGGCGTTATTTAAATCATGTAAACCATTGTCGTATATAACACCCTCCACTAAGGTAGATATAAATACACGATGGTTTAAACTAAGAATATCCATTGATGCACCTCCTCTTAGTGAAGATGGACCTACAATTGTAATTAGAAAACATAGAAATATTCCTATCCATGTCAAATTCTTCGCACATAACAAATATAAGTTACATTTACTGGCGATATTATTAATGAGCATTGCATTGAGATTTAATATATTAGTTGCCGGAGAGCCAGATTCTGGAAAAACTACATTAGCTTCTTTCTTGCTGTCTTGTACTCCTAATTATTGGAGAATAATACTCATAGAGGATGTAAAGGAAATAATTAATCTGAAAGTATTTGGAAAAAAAGCCATTAGACTAAAAGTGAGACCATATGAAGCAAAGCCAGGTTTTGCCAAACATCATGAGATACTAAAGCTTCTTCATAGAACGCCAGATTATATCTTTGTTGGAGAGATTCAATCTAAGGAGGATAGCTTTGCATTGGTAGATGCTTTTTGTAGTGGAATACGTGGCTTAGCTACTACTCATGCAAAAAGTATAAAGGATTTACTCAATCGTTGGTGTAATATTTTCAAAATTCATCCTTATCAATTAACTAGTATAGATCTCATTTGCACAACGAAAAGAAGAATTTCTGAAAAATTCATAAGGAGAGGCCTTCACATAATTTATTTGATTACTGATAAAAAAGTAGATACTCTTGAAGGAAATCTAAATGAACTCTTAGTAAATGTGGATTTGCCGATCGCCCTGATTAGATTTTGCGAAGATGAAACAAAAGAGTACAAGAAAATTAATGCAATGCTGCTCTCTATGAAGATAAAGGAACATTTTCCCGAAATTTTGGATTTCGTTGATTATAGAACATTAATTGACGTGACGTATAGAGCATTACTTTTCTTAGAGAAAAAGCTTAATTTGGCTTCAAAATTAAGCGAAAATGATTCTATAATTATGCTATCTAATGCTGTTTCATACATCTCTTCCTTATTTAACGATCCCTCAACAATTACAAAAATTCTCGCAGAAAAAACATACTTATGGATGACTTAATCTCCTCTTTGTTAGTTTTTAAAAATTATTAGCATTTAGCTACGACTATAGATAAATGTTTTCAAATTAACGAATATTTGGAAACTAATGGTATAAACCCACAAATTAAATTGTGTATTTCAATGAGTATTCATATTACAATTTTCGCCAGTTTTCCAATTGACGGAAATCGCATAACAGCCTCTCTAGCAACGGGACCACGAATTTCTGTTCCTTGCGGTTCCATGTCAGGTTTAATTAATATCGCTGCATTATCCTCAAAGCAAATCCAAGAACCATCTTTTCGCTTATAGGGTGCTCTCTGTCTTATTATAACTGCTCGTACAATCTCACCAACTAATTCTGGTTTTCCTTCTTTTACTGTACATACTACAACATCTCCAATTGTTGCTCGTGGAATACGTCGTTGTACTCCTTTGTAACCTATAACTGCTATCACTTGTAATTTACGTGCACCGGTATTGTCCGCGCAAGTAAGGAATGTACCAACATTTATTCCACATCGATATTTCATACGTGTCATCATTCCTGCTCGGCGCTTTGGCATACATGGTCACCCTACACAGTTTTTAAGGGAAATCCCTTTTATTTTTGTTTATGCCTCAACCTTTTGGCAAGCTTCTTTCTTTTGTGTTTTTTTCGTCGCTTCCTTTGCCTCTTAAGTACGCTCTTTTTCCCCATGCTTACCACCCGGTAAAAATCTATATAAAATCAGAGACACCTAAATAAATTACTCTTAATACTTTCTTAACGTTAAATTAGACATGAACTTACACTATAAAGTAAAGTTATAGTAATTTATGGTGATATAATTTGTGCATTCTCGTCAATAAAGATACACGTGTAATAGTGCAGGGAATAACTGGCAAACAAGGATCATTCCACACAAAATTGATGCTTGAATACGGAACTAAAATAGTTGCAGGAGTAACTCCAGGAAAACATGGAGAAACCGTGCATGGTGTCCCAGTCTATGATACAGTGAGAGAGGCATTAGAAGAACACGATGCCGATGCCAGTATAATATTTGTTCCGGCAAAATTTGCTGAGGATGCCATATTGGAGGCCATTGATGCTAACCTAAATCCAATAGTAGTAATTACAGAAGGAATACCAATCTGGTCAATGTTGCGATTAGTTAGAATAGCCAAGAATAAAGGAATATATATAATTGGACCAAATACTCCAGGAATAATTATTCCCGGTCAGACAAAGATTGGTATAATGCCTCATCAAATATTTAAACCAGGGGATGTTGGAGTCATCTCTCGCTCAGGTACATTGACTTATGAAATTGTTAAGGCGCTCTCGGAAAAAGGATTTGGCCAAAGTTTTGCATTAGGAATTGGAGGGGATCCTGTGAGAGGAATAAATCTCAGAGAAGCATTGATGCTCGCTGAAGAAGACGAACATACAAAGAAAATTGTCATAATTGGAGAAATCGGTGGAAGAGAGGAAGAACTTGCAGCAGAAATGATTAAGAAAGGAAAAATAACTAAACCAGTTGTTGCATACATTGCTGGTGCAACTGCTCCACCTGGCAAACGCATGGGACATGCTGGGGCTATCATAATGGGTGAAACTGGAAAATACGAGACAAAAGTCAGAGCATTTAAAGAAGCAGGCGTTCCAGTAGCAACATTACCTCAAGAAGTACCTGATCTATTAAAACAGTTATAGCGTCATTTCATTATGAAACATTAAAAAATATTGAATGACAGATTAAACCCAAAAATTTGACCAAGATAGCAATCATTAAAGAAAAAATTATCTTTGACTCATTTTCACAGCGTTGTCGACTACATTCTTTATTTCTGCTGGTATATCTTCCCATGCAACATATATTACTTCCTTATTTGCTTTAGCTTCAGCTAAAGCAGGAATTAACTTCGTGGAACACGATATAATTATTTTATCAGCCTTTCCTTGCAAGGCTTCCTCTAGTATATCAAGTGCCATCATTACATCCCTAACTGGCATAACAATTGGTTCTATTCCTAAACGTTCTGCGATCTCCACTACACTTTTAGCTTGGACTAATTCCTTATCACTAAGATAAATACGAGCCTTAGTTAATTTGCCAAGTTGTTTTGCATAATTAATGATTTGCGATACTTTTTCTGGAGTGTTAACTAATGAATACTCTAAAAATACAGCAACCCTCTTCAAAAAAATCACCAATTTTATTTTTACATAGGAATTTCTACTTCCTCTAATTTTGCATAATCCTTCTTAATCACTGCAACATCTATGAATCTACCAGTTGAGAATATATCTCGACGACTAACAACTTTTAATAAATCAATTGCAATTCTTTTTCCTTCTTGAATTGTTAAGTTTTCCTTCCAGCGATCCTCTAAGAGACCTATAGCCATTTCCTCAGATATTCCAGCAGCAGCATAGTTTTCTTCAAGAATTGATCCTACAGGGTCTAGAACATAAAGCTTAAAATCATGATCCTCGTTAGAATATCCAGCGACGACTGCAAATGTTATCATTGGGAAGGATTTCCAAGAAAAGAGTAATAGAGATAGCCTATGTGCAACAGCTTTAACGGTCATTTTCCTATTCAATCTATGCCTCCAATATCTCATTTCAAATTCGATTTCTCTTACGACATTCTGCAAGTCAGCTAGGTGCCCAGAAAAGCCTAGTCCTATATTATCAACAACAAAAATGCTTCTACCCCGCTGTGTTATACGTAAATATGAATACGTTACGGATTTTGTACCAGCAAGAACAACACCATCTTTACACTTTAAAGCAACTACTAGTGATTGCCATGAACCGGGTGTCACTTGCATTTTTTTCCCCTAACAGAAAAAGTGAATATTATTCAAAAACTAATGAACTTGATTATCTATTGATTTTGAACAATATTTCTTGTAGTAAATCAAGAAAGGAAGCTGCTCTTTAATTATATGTGAAAATCGCTTGATTTCCTCTATATGGTTAATCTTCAATTGGTGAAAAAGAAACCATAACTTATTTCTCTCACGTTCAAGAACAACGAATCCTTCTTTCTTTAAGAAATTCTCTAATCGTTTGTTAATAATCGCACCTTTTTTATCAAAATCGCTTAATATGAGTACTCTCTTAACTCCCTTCCTCTTTAATTTTCGTACTATTATTTCAAATCTGTGAACTTGCGTTTCAATAATTTCCGGCTCTACTATACTTGGTAACTCTTTAATCGCAATTTTGTCATTTCGTCCTTCCACAAGTACTGCAACTTTTTCACTAGTAACCTTAAGCCAAATATCACAGATCTTCTCTAACAATTCATCACGTCTCATTTTCAAACCAACCGTGCACCAACATAATCAAAAGTTTTATTACATAAGAGCACTATTTAAAATAAAAGGTTGAAAAGAATGAAATTTCACGAATTTTATCAGAAATTGTACCATAAGACTGCACCAAGACCCGGAGAACTTGTAGTTGGAATTGTTCAAAACATAAAGGAAGCTGGAGTATATATTAGACTTGAGGAATATGATAAAATAGCCTTCGTTCCATTAAAGGAAGTTGCTCATTCAATTCCACGCAACATTAGAGATGTTGTAAAAGAGAATCAGCAGGTAATAGCCAAGGTTTATTCCGTAAAATATGGAGGAGAAATCATTAATGCCTCACTTCGACGAGTAACAGGCCCCGAGCGCCAAAGAAAACTCCAAGATTTCAGAAGACTAAAGCGCGTATATATGATATTCCAAAAGCTCGCTGAAAAATTGAAAATAGGTATGAATGAACTCATTGAAAAATTTGGACGTCCTCTTGTAGAACGAACATTACATCCTTACGCTGGACTCGAAGCAATTGTTCGTGGTGGAAAAGAAATTCTAAAAGAATTAGGCGTACCTAAGGAATGGCATGATACAATCTACGAATTCTTAAAAGCAAACATCAAGCTTCCAGAATATACATTAAGAAAAGAACTCAAAATTTTGTCACTTGCACCTGATGCAATTATTAAAATCAAAAAAACTTTGAATTCCCTTATGGAATTAGCGCCAGGAAAAATTCACATTCACTATATCTCCGCGCCTAGATACGAACTTCGTATAATCGGTCATGATCCGTCAGAATTAGAATCGATGCTTACAAAAACTAAGGAAATCCTAGTACAGAAACTTCTAAGAGAAAACCCATATCCAACGATAATCGAGATAGATGGAGAACGTTTAAGAAAAAGTACTAAGGGGGCCACACGTTGAGACTCAAGAAATGTCCAAAATGTGGAAGATATACATTAAGAGACGTATGCCCAATATGTGGACATTCAACCGTTTCGGGGCATCCTCCTCGTTTTTCCCCGGAGGATCGTTGGAGAAAATATCGAATACAAATGAAAAAAGCAATGGGATTGCTTGGTAAGAAATCCTCGGACAAACACTCCAAACAAACATAATTTTTTGGACGTTTTTCTATATGGGTCGAATGAAATGACGTACGTAGCAAAAGGATGGTTAATAAAGAAGCGAGAACACGGAAAGATAATATTTCTAGATATGCGAACGATAGATCAACCTTGGATACCCTTACAAGTGGTCATAAAAAAGCAGGAAGTTGATGAAATAACGTGGGAAAACGCCAAAAAACTGCGACAAGAGGCATCATTTATAGCAGAAGGAGAATTAATTCAAAATCCTCGAGCTCCCGGTGGTCGTGAATTAAGAGGAAAACGAATAATAATTGTTCATAATCCTGAAGAACCTTGGCCACTTGGAAAAAAGTCACATCCACCGGAAGTTCTTATGAAGTATCGCCATTTGTCTGTTAGAGGACAAAAGTTTATAAAAATATGGATTGTTAGAGAAAAACTCATTCATTACCTTAGAGAATGGTTCGAGAAAAATCATTGGCATGAAGTAAGCCCACCGATTTTTGTTATGACAGCATGTGAAGGCGGTGCGACGCTTTTCCGTGTAAAATGGTTTGAGGAAAAAATTCCGGTATATCTCACGCAAAGTGCTCAACTTTATCTTGAAGCATTATGTTTTGCTCTTGGTCGTGTTTGGTGTTTAGCTCCATCTTTCCGTGCAGAAAAATCTAGAACTAGACGACATTTAGCGGAATATTGGCATTTGGAGGCAGAAGCTGCATTCTTTAACTTCGAGGATAATCTTAGAGTACAAGAAGACCTCGTAATATACGCTATCAAAAAACTGCTTAATGATGATGTTACAGGAGAACTTATAAAGGAGATTCGTGGAAATGTAGATGACCTCGATGAAATCAAGGCGCCTCTTCCGCGTGTAACGTATACTGAGGCAATAGAGATTCTTCAAAGAAAGAATTTCAAGATAAAATGGGGAGATGACTTAGGTGCTGATGAGGAAAAGGCATTAAGTGAAGAAATAGGCACTGCATTCTTTTTAACCCATTTTCCAACGGAAATAAAGTCATTTTATGTTAAATTAGATCCTAACGATCCACGAGTATGTTTAGCCGCAGATTTGATTGTTCCTCATGTTGGAGAAATTATAGGTGGCTCTGAGCGCGAAACGGATGTAAATGAACTCATAAAAAGAATCAAAGCCCAGGGATTCGATCCTACAAATTATGAGTGGTATCTTGATTTACGTAGATTCGGATCCGTTCCTCACAGCGGATTTGGGTTGGGCATTGATAGATTTTTGATGTATATCTTAAAGCTAGAACATATCCGAGACACATTACCATTTCCAAGACTTGCGCGCGTGAAATATTTCATTTAGTTTTGCTTAAAAGTTAATGCTACTTATTCTTCTAAAAGAAATTGCTGGTTTTACTTATATACGCAATACTTTGTTTATGAATATCTTTCTTGAATGAAACTATCACACCCATCAGAGGGATGAAAATGGGCTTCATTAAAATTTGGAGCTTCAAAGCAACAAATAGAATTTCAAAAGTTCTTTCAGAGGATATAAATAAGGATGGACTAGATGAAATTCTCGTAGCGAGTTGGGATGGATTTATTTATGCACTTGATTCTCAAGGTCGATTAATGTGGAAAGTACGATCTCCTGGAGCAACACCATTGCCGGCAAGTACAGTTTCGGTATTTCGTGGCGGAAAGCTTGAGATACTAACTGGATTTCACAAAAATCTAGTCAGTATTTCTCCAAATGGAAGCATGGAATGGAGAACCCAGGTAGATAGTTGGATAACGGAGTTACTTTGCCTTGAAAATGAAGGAGAATTACGCGCATTTGTTTTCACACGAAAAGGAAATATGTATGTCTTTACAAACGATGGAGAAAAAATAAGCTCTAGAAGAATATCTGAGAAATTCCTTTCAGCTCCAAAAATATGCATATCTGATGTTAATTTTGATTATCACAAGGAGATTCTCGTTGCAATTAAAAACCGGATCATGATATTTGGCCCAGATGGAGATGAAATAACTTCTCATGAGTTTCCAAAGGAAATATCAAATATTTGTGCCGATAATTTTGCTGTTTTTGTTTACTCTGACGGACTTTACGCGATGTATGCGGATGAAAAAAGAAAAATCTCATCAGTAATGGCTAAAGAGATCCTATTAGGAGATGTAGATGGTGATTATATAAATGAAATCATAGCGATTACTTCAGATGAAATAAAGGTACTCAAATATGACCTTGAAGAAAAAATGTCTGCAAAAGTAATTAGCCGAAGAAAAATTAGTTTGGATACCTTTGAATTCTTTACAAAAGCTTGTGATATAAACGGTGACCTAAAAAGTGAAATCTTAGTTGCAACATCAAATGATAAGTTGCATGTAATAAGCATACATGATACTTCGCAGAAATCACATTCACATAGTTTTGACGTACACTATTCTCCAAGTGTTATCACAATGTCGAATCTTTGTGGTATAGGAAAATCCGATTTGATCATTCAGACAGGAAGAGAGGAAATATCAGCATTCACTTACGTTCCAAAGATCTCTCTTTTATCGCCACCTATTAAGCAAAAGCTTACTCGAATTGGAATTTTGAAATCGCAAAAAATGCAGATTCACTCTTCTGGACTTCTAATAAGAAAACAGACCAAAGTTATAACCCGCAGTAATCAAGATATGGAATCTTTAATCTTAGAATGCGTTCCCACAACAAATACTGCAGAAATAAAACTTTACCAACGAAAAAGAATCATTTATAAACAAACAATCCCTGTTTTTTATGACCGTGAGCTTAATGGACATAAATACGTATTTACAACTAGCGAAGATATTGTTTTACTCAAGAATGTTAGCAATATGATTATAAAACATCCACCACAATTAGTACTCAAGAAAATCGGAAATAAAATCAACATTTCTGCATTTGAAGGAATATACCCTCTAACTGTGCACTACAAGGATAAAACAGGAAAAACAAGAAAAATTTTCACCGCACTCTTAGTAGAGAAAAGCATTGAAGCTACACTTAGTATTCCCCAGTATTGCTTAAGTGAGGAAATTATTACTGTTACTTTAAAGAATAAAAGCAAATTACCCTTAACAATCAAAGCGTTTATTGGAAAAAATGCTCTTAATTTTATTCATTTGAATAAGGAGACTCCAAAGATCGTGTTACCATCAAATACCACAAAGACATTTAAATTAATCATCAAAATACCGATCAAAACACATAGAAAAAAAGCTTGGTTTGCGATTTCCTTCTTATATGGTCAGCAAGAAAATAAACTTTCGAGACATATCGAGATTCCAGTATATTGTGAAGTTGTAAATAAACAGTGGCTAAAAGAGAAATATAAAGAATATTCTAAGCATCTCTCAAGTAATGAATTAATTGAAAAACTTGCCGATGAACTTAACTTAAGCAAAAATATAATTAAGCAATTCCTTTCCAAACTTGAGGCAGGCTCCTCACATGAGAGGAAAGATTTGCTTAAATATCTGAAGTAGTTTTTCCTTAACGTTCACACCAAGTAACTTTTGCATTTCCTTAAAAAGTTTGTGTCTAACTTTGACCGCATATTCGCTCATTTCTCTACATCGCTTGATATTTTGGTTGTAAAATTGCCTCTTTTCATCCTCACTTATGAGAAAACATGGAAAAGCCATTAGACGAGGAAAAAGAATTTTAAACATCACATCAATAAAGTTTTGCCCTAAGTAAAAAATCTTAGCATGATTACTTAGTATCCTGGAAATTAAGTAAACTCTTACTGCTGCTATGTACGCATCCAGTTCATACGTATGTGGACTCAATTCCGCTGTGTGAATAAGCTCTCTCAATACGTTCTCCCCAAGTGAAAAATTCACTGTTTTAACAGTTAAATGCAGTTTATCAAGAAATTGAATAAAATCTTCCTCTATGTCAAGAAGAACAACATCAACCTTTGCTTCATGCTCTGATAGATACTTCAGTATGTAGAAAGCGGAAACCTCGTATTCGGGAATAACAGTAGCATGATCAAAAACATCAAGAATTTTTCCAAAACATGCTTCAAATTGCACACGTCTAAGTAAAGGATATTTAACAAATCTGATACTTGCTTCATCTGCAACAGCAAAACACCCCTTAGGAAAAACTTCTGGCTTCGTTTGCAAATAATATAACCACTCTCTTCTCGGCGAGAAGGCAAAACCAAATGGAAGCTTTGAATAATACAATGGATGAATATTAAACATATCACGAAAAATGTGAATCGCTTCTAATTCAACCTTAAAACTTACCCAGGGAATCGGTAATATTCTCTCCTCCGGTGGCAGCTTTAATGGCGCAGAAATGGCTATTTTTCTTTCTAAATCAATTGTTAGCCAAGACTTTTCATTAGCAATAATTAGAACTTCGGACTCAAAGGCATGACGCTTACGCATGAAATGCCCAGATAAAACGAGGGGTGTAGATGGTAACGGAAGACCGCTCAAATAAGACCAAGGATCGTCAGAAATTATCGCAATCCAGAATTGTTTCACTCTAAATACCCCTTTAGAATATCTTTAAGCAACATAAAGGGATATCCTAAAACAGATTCTCTTTCAATTATTTCACCACGCAGATTCGTCTGAATTAATCGTGTTACCTCTTTTCTATCATCAGTGTGCGCAAGAATCCAACCGAGTTTCACATATGCGACCTCTGGCAACATATTTTCTCCAGGAATCACCCCCATCTGTAACAATTTCCTTCCGGTTTCATACACATTCATCTGTATATGCGGCCAAGGACATTGAGAAGTCATCACAATATGCATACCCTCCTCAATCGCACGTTTAATCGTTGAAAAGAGATATTCAGGAGCATGACCTAACCCAGTTCCCGCCAGAACTAATCCTCTATAACGTTTATCAATCAGCGTTTCAATGATATCAGAAGAAATTCCAGGATACATGTAAATTAACGCTGTCTTCTCTTCAAAAACCGCATCAGCAACTGTTTCCTTTTCTCTCCTCTTGTAATCATCTTTTAGGTATTTTATTTTGTCTGGCGTAACAATTGCAATAGGAAAATCACCAACCGTTTGGAATGTATCTCTTCTCGAACTATGCATTTTTCTAACTCGAACTCCCCTATGAGCAAAGCATGCTATATCATCTGGAAATGCGTGCATACATATGACAACTTCGGCACAATCGCTATATGCAGCAAACCTAGTTGAGCATATTAAATTAAAGCTTGCATCGCTTGATGGTCTGTCAGAAGAACGTTGAGCTCCTGTAAGAACAACGGGAATTGCTAATTTTACCAACATAAATGAAATTGCTGCAGCAGTAAAATGCATAGTGTCCGTTCCATGCGTTATAACAATTCCTGCCACACCAGAATTCGCTATCTCCTCAACTTTTTTGGCAATTTGAATCCAATGCCTTGGCGTCATATGCTCTGAAAATATGTTAAATAACTCTATGGGTTCTATTCTTGCAATATTAGCTAGTTCTGGATTTGCATTCAATAATTCCGTTGGCGTAAAAGCGGGTTTAACTGCTCCCGTTTCATATTCAACCCTTGATGCAATTGTTCCTCCAGCCCCAATGATCACAACATGAGGCAATCCAGATTTCCATCTAATTTCACGCTCCTTGATTTTATATTCAACATGCTCATGTGATAGAACTTTAATATCACGTATACGAGTAACACTAAAAGCAGTATTATATCCATTATCTAACTTAACGTAAATCAATTCTTCTGATCCAGCAGGCGCTGGAAGAATCATCGCATTCAATTCCAAGCCATCTATTCGAAGTTTAACCCGTGACCAAACATAGGCTTTTTTCTCCTCAAGCAGCTTTCGTGCTTTCCCAGAATACCCCGGTAATAAATCTTCCATTAATCCTCCCTCTAAAGAGAAATTTCTTATAATGATGAAAATGTCTTTAATCAAAAGGATGAAACTGGGGATTACATGTATCGTTGTCCAATTTGCGGAAAACCAACCGAGTACAAGGAGGAACTTGGAGGACTCTGTGAAGAATGCTACAAAAAGAAAATAAGACCAAAAACATATGAAATTAAGACGCATGAGAAAATACTCGTTTGCAGGGACTGCTTCGCAATTCGCATTGGAAATGAATGGGTACAGCCAAAGCCCAAGTATTTAAAAAGCATATTATCCCGAATAGCAAAGAAAACATTTAAGGGTTACACACCAAAAATCACAAAAGAAATAGCAGAGGCAATAATTCCACTACTCAGTTCCGAGGGCGAAATACGAATTCCCATAACTTTGGTTAAGGAAAACATCGAATTAGGAAATTATACAATGATCGTAAAAGTCAAACATACTACATGCCCCATTTGCGTAGCAAAGAAAACAGGTGGATATTGGACATTCATCGCACACATAAGAGCAATCTCAGCAAGAGGAAGAAAATCAATGAAGCAAATCGAACATTGGATTTATGAAATAATTCCAGATGCTGATGTAAAAAGACTCAAAAATGGATTCGACATTCGCTCATCTGACAGTCGCGCTGGTGCAAGATTCGTAAACAAAATGCAGGAATTAGGTGCATTGGTGAAAAAATACGTGCAGAGAAAGAAAATAATGAAAGGAAAACACGAGATAGTAATCAATAAATTCTTGATTCAAATATAAAACCACGTTTTAACGAACAATTTTCTCTTTCCAGCAAAATTCTGCTAGTTCATTAAGTAAGATGATGAATATGAATATATTACATATCATTGAATCAAAATGATAAATCTCAAATTTTTTCAACGATCTTCCAAGCGCCGCATGCTAAGCATTTCTTTACCCATTTACCTTTTTGTCTTTCGATTACGCAGTCTGGTCTGCCGCAGATATCGCATATAACGTACGTCTTCATAAAGAGTTCTAAGACCCTACGTATGCGGGATCTTGGGAAATTCCCTTGAATGAAAAGTTTCCCTCCCGTGGGAGTCGCCACAGTTCCAAGTCTTTTAGCAATGAATCTTGCAATAAGTTTTTCGTCAATCTGGGGGATTCTTTCAGTAATCTCTTTCCAATTCATGATGATTACTCGTGACCTTTCAGGAAGAATTTTTAATTCTGGTAAAACTGCACGATCTGTTGGTGTCTTCATTTTGTCTGGAACCATGGAGTACGCACGTTTGAGCATCCAATCATATGAGACTCCTGCAATTTTGGGAACTTTTTCTATTATTTTACTCATTTGTCTTACCAAAAATTTGAGAAGAGTAATTTCAAAAGAAATTTAAAACTTAAGGACTTTTCGTATTCCCAAGGAGCTTTAAAGATAAGATTCATTAAGGTACTTACAAAGAGTAAAGATACTGGCTTCTATCATAATTAAATTCTTATTTCACAAAAGCGAGCCTGGAAGCATTTGATAAGAACGTATAATTAATTTCATTATATATTTAATTTTCATAAATAGGGAAAAAATATGTGTGGATACAATAACCATTTTGAAGAGCACCATAAGAATCACCCCCCGCATTCACCTCGTGAACACCTACCTCCTCCACATCCACATAAGAGAGGAATTCTTCCGCCGTTTTTTATTAGTGCTGCAATTTTAAAGATAATTTCAAAGAATCCTACACATGGATATCAAATTGCTGAGGAAATTTCTAAGATGCTTGGTAAGGAAATACCTAAACCGGTAATTTACATAACCCTTAAGAAACTGAAAACCTTTGGATTTGTTGTATCAAAGTGGGAAATGAAAGAAAAAGGTCCAGCGCGCAAGGTGTACTACATCACGGAGAATGGTCAGATAATTCTGAGGGAGTACTTAGAGCTTCTAAAGAAAGTTAGAACGTTCATTGACAAATTGCTTGAGGAATAAGTTAATTTTAAATTTCTTCACAGGAACTGCATACGAATTACTAAAAATTTTGAGACACTCCTAATCTAGGGGGAATCCTTCAAATCCATGACGAGGCTCGACAGCCGGACCTGTGTCAAAGAATTTTATCTCATAAGCCGAAAGTTCTGCTTTTCCAAAAGATAATAGCTTTCCAGATTCACCGATAATGAAAACTTCATCATTTGCGCGGATTTTCTCGTCGTATTCTACTACATGTTTGCAGAAAAGCGTTAATCCTCGAAGTATGTATGGTTCTGTGTCGCTTCTTGCTACTAGCATGTAACGTAATTCCTTGTTTTCAATCCAGAAATGCCTCCAGAATCTATAAGCAAATAAGCGTTGTGGAATAAGTTTCATATTATTTGGATTAATCGCCAATAGGAGCCATCTTTTGATTCTTTCGTAGAAGTATTCATACGGATCCTCTGGTATTGGTTTTCCTTCTTTCTTTCTTTTCTCGACAATTCTGTCAATTTCTGGACGTACAATCTTTTCTACTTCTTCTTTGCTAATGTCACATTCCCATATTTTTCGTAGGACTCCCGTCGTTGGTGAGTATTCAAAGAACGGTTTCTTAATTAGTTTTTCTGCACCAACTCCCCATTGCCATCTAATCATTGCTCGTGCAGTATGCAAGATAAACTCTTCTTTTTCGATTACACCTACGTCTTGACCAGCGTAAATTTCATCGGCATCAAAAACGCGTTTCAATTCTTCTGCAACAGATTTTCTTCTTGCAAATACATAGACTTCCTTTATGTTAAATGCTTCTTTTAGCCAGTTTATGATTTCTTTAGCAAAGTTTATTGAAAATTCCGGCATTCTATCTAAAAATGACATATGTTGAAACATTGGATATTGTGATCTAATTTCTCGAGGAATTATACCAAACACCGGGTTAAGCATGAAAACTTGTGCCCCTAAATATCTTGGAAGGGAAGTAACCGCCCCAGGCTCGGAAATTATGATTTTATCACTCCATATGTAAATTCTCTCCTTAAGTCGCTCTCGATAGCGTCTAACTATTGGTAGAAATAATTCCTCAATTCGAGTTATCATAATTCCTGATCTTTTGTATATTGGCTCATATTTTTCGAAATATTCATAGGCACTGACATTATCTTTATCCAAAAGCCATGCATACGCTCGTGCTAATTCAGGATGTGCTGATACTCTCTTTGCAACTAATTCCCACAAATTTCCTTCCCATATTGCTTGCTTTATTCTTCTTATCTCTGCCTGACAAACATAAAGATTATGCAATGCAAGTAAGTGCTGTGCTGTTAAATCATCCATTGAACGCAGTTCTTGCGGTGTATATTCAGTACATACAGGACAATCGCAGGGAAAATATCGCAATTCTCGTAAATCAAAGGAGCCTTCTGGAGTCATATAACGCTTGTCGCGAGCATATAGCGCATAGGCTGCGCTATCAAAGGTATCATATCCAAGCGCGACTATTAGAGCAAAGCTTGCTGGATGTCCCGCACCGAAGAGGTGAACTGGTTTGTTAGGAGGCAATCTTTTCTTTGCAGTCAGAGCTGCTTTTATCAGTTGTTGATAACGGTATTCTTCCATTAATGGAACAGCCGATCCAAGACCATACATTGGGAAATCTAGCTCGGTCATGATTGATGCTGCGTAATCAACAAGTTTTGGAATTGGTGCACCGTGAATTGGTCCAACCCAAATAGTATCTTTCGTATCTAAAAATCCCAGTTCTTTTGCTTCCTTTGCTCTTTCAAAAGTTTCATCTATTGCTCTTTTTCTTGTTTCATAGGATCCCCTTGCTACGGGTACATCAAGTATGACTCCAATATCAACTCCAATTCTCTTTTGAAATTCAAGAATTTCACGATTTGTGATTTCGACTTCTCTATATGCCATTAATTGGAATGCCCCAGAATCTGTCATTATTGCTTTGTTCCACTTTAACATGCCATGAATTCCTTGTTTTAAAGCAAGTTCACGTAGTTTTTCATCGCGATATAAAACATAGGCATTTGTTATAAATATCTCAAAACCGAGCTTCTTTAGATCGTCAGGAGAAACTATTGGCAAATGTGGGTTTACAACAGGCAAAAAAGCAGGTGTCTCTATTGTCCCATGTTTTGTTTTAAGTTTTCCTATTCTTCCTCCCGCATCTTTTGCTACTATTTCAAAAATACCCATTTAATCCACCAAAAGTCATTTGAAAAAGAATTCGTGAAAAACATTAAAAAAGAGTTTAGCTCTCTTTTTCAAGCTGCTCTAGCTCTTTAGCTAACCGTTCGATTTCCTCTTCCTCCTCAGCTTTTTCCTCAGGTTTCTCCTCCTCTGCTTTTCTCACAATCTCTTCTATCTCTTTCTCCACAACTTCTTTTTCCTCTTCAAACTTTTCGACTTCTATTTCCTCTTCTTTTCTTTCTTTAGCTTTAATTTGTTCCAAGTATGGAACGCGAATTCCATGCTCAATAAGGAACTTCCAGCGTGCAACAATGTGGTCAAACTTCATGAACAACCATTTTTTCATTTTATCGTTTATGTTTATGTCTTTAATCATGTCTTCAATTTGCTTTCGTAGCTCGTCAGCTTTTTCGATGTCAAATTCAAGCGGAATTCTCTTCCATTCGCCGGCAATATATTCTCCTGGTCGTTTAATCACCAAATAAACTCCATCTTGAAGAAAAACTATGTTTGCAAAGTATTGTTGGTATATAGGACACAGGTCAAGATCACAAATCCAATACGAGAATGGATGACGACAAATTATTCTTTTTGGTGTTTTATCGCGCCATCGGCAAAAGAAGTTTGAATATAGTATTCTCTTTGCTAATTCATCATATCGTTGTTTGTATGTCACTTTCATTGTTCTCCTCTTATTGTATCGAAAAATCTGTAGAATGAAAAAAATAAATTAATTGTTTACTTACCCGCACACATTTCAATAGAAAAATCTAACTAGATGGCTTTTATACATTAAATACAATCAATCATAATTTGCTCATGTGGTTTTATTATTGGTATAAAGCATTTTTATAATGATACTCCTTTTATGTTTATGTTCCACTCTTATTATCTTTGCTTTTTTAGTATCCCTTTGTATCAACATTTTTGGACACTTGTGTAAAATGAGGATTAATATGTTAGAGGCATTCAGAAGTGCTTACGAATTGCTTATTGCAGCGATAAGAGAACAATTACAAATGTTACTTAATTACCATCAGGACACACTCGAACAAGTGATTAATCTTCTTAAAATGAATAATAAGACAATACACTGTGTTGGTGTAGGAAGAAGCGGATTAGCTGCACGGATTGTCGGTGAATGTTTAAAAAACTTGGGTTATATTGTCTCATTTGTTGGCGATACTCTAGCGAAACCTGTCAGAAAAGGGGACATCATTCTTGCAATTAGTGGAAGTGGCTGGACTGAAACAGTAATACTTGCGGTGCGAATAGGTATTAAGCAAAAGGCAAAGATCATTGCATTTACAGCAACGCCGGGCTCTCTCCTTGACCGCCTTGCAGATTTTACAATCTATTTACCAGGAAAAACTAGAATTGAGGAAACCCCCTACTTAGTTCGAAGAATGCTCGGGGTACATAAGACACCAATTGCCCCCATGGGGACAGTTAATGAAGTAGCATCTGTTATTTTTGGTATAGCCTTGGTAAATGCACTTCGTGCAAGTAATGATGAATTGAAAGTTTTTAGGAACACTGCAGAAAACCTCTTACATATCGCTCAGGAAAATCTTACTGAGATAATAAGCAAACAATCTGAGAAATTGAACAGGTTTATTGAAATTCTAATGACGTCAAAGAAAGAAAATAACAAAATTTACATGGCAGGTGCCGGTATTTGTGAATTTGTTGCAAACATGGCCCTAATGCGTTTCCTGCATCTTGGACTTCAGCCAGTCGGACTTGATGAATGGCGTTTTCGGAAAAAAAATGACATATTCATCGGAATCAGCGGCAGTGGTGAGAATATTATAGTAAGAAGCTTTGCAGAAGTAGCTAAAAATGAACAACTTCAAGTAATAGGAATAACGGGAAATGCCGAATCCTCCCTAGCAAAAATGTCTAATTTGTTTTTCATTTTGAGAGATCCAGCATTGAGAGTACCTTTAGTTCAATTACGCGATGAGGGTATGACATTCATTCCCGCGTTTGAAGTATCGGTCTTATTCCTCTTTGAAAGCATTGTAGCAGAGCTCGCCAGCAGATTGGGTATCAGAGAAGAAGAAATGAAAGCACGACATGCAAATATTCCTTAAGCAACCGTAGCTAACGCCACACACAAAAATGATTTAAAACTGAGAGCAATTTAGTGGGTGAGGCCGCCCAGGCCTCAAGGCCGACTACGCTGTGTGGAAAAACCACGTCCATGAGCATGGCCAAAAGCCCGGCCCAAAGACGAACTAACACAAATGCGGCTTCGACCGCGAATACCAGCTTGTCCAAGGGCCGGGCACGAGGTCCTGGGCGGTCTCACCCAAATTTAAGGTGAGCATAATATGAATAAAAAGCTTTCAATGAACACGGCCATGAAATATGTTAAAGCAGCGGGAATTGAGGTTCATGCCGATTTCATTCTAATTGCATACAGAGCTTATGGCGAAATAAAGTTAGCAGAATTCCCAAATACCACAGATGGCATCGAACAAGCAACCAGATTCATGCTAAAGCGAAATATAAAGCTTGCATGCATGGAATCCACTGGATGCTATCACTGCGGCATTTATTTCGCGCTAAAGGCTGCTAGGATACGCGTTATGCTTCTTAATCCAGCGAAGTCCAGGAGCATCTCTCCTCACAAAACTGATGAAAGGGATGCAATTTGGCTTCTAAGACTTGCTGAAACTAGGCTTATTGAGGGATCATACATGCCAGATGACAAGATCTTTGAGCTTAGAATTCTGACTCGGCGGAGGATGAAGATCGCGGATACGATCGCTAACTTGAAGAAAAGCTTGATGTCCGTGCTCGAAGCAATGGGAGTCAAGATTAGAGAGCTTTCTAAGAGTGCTAGGAGCTCTAGTATTAGGAGATTTCTGGACGATATATTGCGTGGCGAGCTTGGGAAGTATAGGAAGCAAGATGTTGCTGAGAAGCTTTTTAACATCTTTCAGAAGTCCAGCCCGGAGTTAATAAGGCTTGTTAAAAGCTACATAGTGGCAATAAAATCGCTTGAGAAGGTTCTTGAGAGCATTGACAAGACGATTCGGGACGCTGTTGAAGATTACATCGAGGAGATAAAGATTCTAATGAGTGTGCCTGGAGTTAGTTTTAAGCTTGCTGCTTCAATTTTAGCTGAGATTGGCGATGTTAATCGCTTTGACAGTCCAGAAAAGCTTGTGTCCTATGCTGGCCTTGTTCCATCTGTGTATCAGTCTGGAGGCAAAACAAAGCTTCGTGGGACTGTGAGGTCTTGCAATATTTATTTGAGGAGAGTCATGTTTTTGGTTGCTTTTGGTGCTATGAGGAGCAAGAGCAGGATTGTTCAGGATTTTGTTTCGAGGCTTAAGGCTCGTGGCAAGCATTTTAAGGTTATTGTTATTGCTCTTGCTCGAAAGCTTCTTCGTATCATTTGGTACTTGCTTAGGCGCCGTGAGAAGTGGTGTGAGAGGCTTCGTGAGAAGCGTATTCCTCCTCGTGCTAGGAGGTCTCGTGTTACCATAGAGGAGGCTATTCGTATTTTGTATGAGGCTGGTTATATTGTGATTAAGCGCGGTGAGAGTATGCAAGCTACGGTATAGGGCTTATCTGGTGATTAATTTGGGCTTGAGGCGATGTGTCTATGTGAGTCTAAACCATACCAGCGT
>Ga0190314_1000170_pt1 | contig 26544 bp, 46 predicted proteins | sample 4870071112_MG_FD_165055 | JGI IMG/M metagenome (GOLD analysis project Ga0190314, IMG submission 165055) | Hydrothermal vent sediment bacterial communities from Southern Trench, Guaymas Basin, Mexico - 4870-07-11-12_MG | ecosystem: Environmental > Aquatic > Marine > Hydrothermal vents > Sediment ...
ACTATGTAGAGGGGTTGTTGTGCAAGATACAAGAGAAATATCTGCTAATTGCTGTAACATATAGTTATTAATGAGAGGCGCGCGCCTCCAATACCTGATAGTTACAAAAAGTGGATACTGAGGGAGCTTAAAATGAGTCAATCTGATATGTGTAAAAAACTGGGCTTTTTCAGGAAGATACTGGTAAAACTTGGCCTTGATGATGGTAGACATAAAGTGGTTTGGGAATATAAGAAGGAATATATTAAACAATGGAAAGCGGAAGAATTGTATGGTTTTGAAGGTTGTGTTTTCTATCCTGCGGCTGTAAAATTGGTTGTTAGACATAAAATATGTAAGTACTGTGGAGAAGTTTTTTCTGATTGGGAAATTGTTAATTATGATTGCATTGATTCATTAAGTATGCCATCTGATGATTGGGATATGCTTGATGCTAAAGGTGAATTTATATTGAATCGTTGGTATAGAGAAGTTAGTGAATGATAGAAAGGGACTATCAATGCATTTCACTGGTGAAATATGCAAGGTTTGTGGACGAGAGCAAAGAATTGCTTGGTCTATTAAAGATGATTTAAGGATGTATTATTGTGGATGAAACATTAGGAGGTGTATTATGAGAGTTGAAATTAGACTACGAGAAACCTCTCAACCTCGTATTTTCGAAAATGTAGAAAATACCTATCAAAAAGGAGATTTTTTCTGTGTTTATTTGAAATGTGAGAATAAGGTTATTAAGATTCCTATAGGTTTGATATTTGACATAATAGAAGATTATGATTCTGGGGCGATTTTACAGAAATAATTAAGTTTCTGAAAGGTTGCATTATATGTCCACCTTGTCGAATTTTAAAATTAGGAGGTATCCGAGATGAGTGTTAAATTACAGAAAATTGCATATGAATATGCGAACTCTTCGAATATAGCAAGAATGATCGGTGATGATGTTTTTACGAAGGAGGAAGCGGCCGCCATTATTTCTCATCTTGGGAATATAACTAATGGATTTCATCCTAATGCTTTTATTCCGGATTTTGCGTTGAAAACTTCAATAAAACATCCGGAGTTTAGTGATGATATTGCAAAGTTTATAAAAGATAAATTTAGCGAAGAGTTAAAGTATACAACACTTAATGGTAGGATGAATTTTGTTATTCTTGATGATTCATTTCATGGATCAAGTATCGTATTCTTTATTAGTAAATGCCTTGATGAAAATGAAATTGGGGTTGCTTGTTTCTATCCGAGTAAGTTTGATGAAGAGGCGCGCTTCACTCCAATATCCATAAAAGATATTCATCTTACAGATACTCATGATAAAGTAATTGTTGATGTTGATTGGCATGGTGATATAATTAGTGTTGACTTAGGTATTTTACATAGTGATGAACAATAGATTTTAAAATTAAAATGAGGTGGAATTACAATGCAACCTATAAACAGAACAGCGGTGCTTCTCTTCCACCACCCAAAACGGCGCGCCTCTCCCCAACTCTCGAAGCGGCGCTTCACCACTTCAAACACAGCACCCTCATAAAAGGCGTGCTTCCCCCCCACATCTACAATAACTTTATCCAAAATAAAGAACTCGAATGCCTTGAATTTAACAAAACTATAACCAACTACGAGATCAAAAAATATTATCCAATTCTATGAAAAACTCTTGACAAACCCAACGGTGCGCTTATAATATTTTACTAAGATAAACAAGGAGTTAATACCAATGCAAAAAGCAAAAACATTTGATCTGAAAGATTATGTACCTGATATTGAACTTTGCAAGAAATTAAAAGATCTCGGTTTTCCTCAGGATGGTGGGGGCTTTTACTGGGACATCGGCCTAACCGGTAGACTCTACCTCTGCCTCTATAGGAAAAATATTAAAGACTCTTTCTTTGCATGGGATGGTGTATATAGAGCAGATGTGATTTTTATCGATGATGATTTCTACCAGAATTTTGTTAAAGCCCCGACAAGCGGTGAACTTCTCATCTACCATCCACCAGACTTCAAAGAAGAATATGTCGATGGTGAATTCCGCATCTGGAACGATAAGACAAATCCCAGCTTTATCGCTACTGATGAGAAAGAAGTGAATGCGCACGCTAAATTGGTCATATATCTCCTTGAAAAATTGAATAAATTTACAACAAATAGGAGGTAGAAAGTGTTTGTCTGTAAAAAGTGTGGTAACTCAAAATTTGAAGTTAAAGAGATCGTTATTTTGCAAGGATATGGAGATATAGATACAAATGAAACAACTACCGTTAATTTCAAGAAAGGAAAAGCGCGCCTCATCTATATCCTAACCTGCACAAACTGCAAGGCGCGCTTCTCCCACTCCAAACAAGTAAATATGAATCCATCCAACACAGATGTTGGTGCAAGAGATATGTCAGATGTACTTGAAGATTTAAGTTCGTGTATGTAGGATTAAAATATGTCTACCATAATCCAAAAGGCGCGCTTCATCATAAAAGTAAACCCGATGGCGCGCTTCTCTCACAAGCGCGCCTAGGGTATAGTGGCAACCGTGCTAGCCAATATGAACTTATGTTCATGTAAATAGCACGGACGCACAAAAAAGGGGATCTGATAATGCGTCATGATATAGTTGCATATATGCGAACAATAACAATCGTAATTAAAAATCCTAATTTAAAGGATATTCTTAGATACCTTACTCAATACACGGCGCACTTATACAATACCATCTTATACGCGTATAATAACCAACATGTCATATCTAATAAAACTGTTACCCTACATACACAACTATATAGGTATGCTAGAAAATCAGATTATGGTAAGCTTATTCCATCTACATGCACCAATAATATAGTCAAAGAGATACTGTCGCACAAGAAAGAAGAGTACACTCCATCAAAACAAAAAACACGCCACTCCATTACCTATACAAAACCTTTGCTTAAAGTACAGGATAATTATATTTTACTTCCTTTAACCAAACAGTTTCAACAAAAGCATAATATAAGCGAGCACTACCTCAGATTTCAAATTCCTGACAAAATAAAAGATAAAGACATCGTTCGTGCCACCATTACTCCAAAATACGGGGCGCGCTTCTTCATCCTCTCCATCACCTACAAAGAACCCATATATAAACAACAGGAAGAAGAAAAAGAGAAAAGAAGAGAAAAAGAGAGAGAAAAAGAGAAAGAAAGCTCCACCACACCCACACATGTCATGGGTATCGACCTCGGTGTCAATAACTTCGCTACCATAGCTATATCCGACGGAACCGCGCTTATCATCGACGGCAAAAAAATCAAGTCAATCAACCAATACTTCAATAAACAAATGGCGCGCCTCCAATCCACCTACTCCAAACAAAATATCCCACAACCCACCAACAAAACCGCGCGCCTCCAACTCCGCCGCTCAAATATAATTAACGACTTCATCCACAAAACCGCGCGCTTCATCCTCACCCTCGCCCAACAACATAATGTCTCTACCATCGTTATCGGCTACTCTAAAAACTGGAAAAATAAGCCGCGCCTCTCCAAAACCACCAAACAAAACTTCCTCTCCATCCCACACGCGCGCTTCATCTCCACCCTAAAACATAAAGCCACCCCCACTAACATCACTATCATCACCACCAACGAAGCCTATACATCCAAAACCGATGCCCTCGCCCTCGAACCAATCACAAAAAACCCCTTACCAAAAGGGCGGCGCCTCCACCGCGGCCTCTTCCAATCCTCCACCAATATTCTTATCAACGCCGATGTCAACGCCGCTATCAATATCGCCCGCAAAATCACAGGCGATAAACCATGGATCCCCATCATTACCCATATCACACACCACAAAAAACCCGCGCTTAAACCCCCATCCATCACCCAACCCAAACGCATTTATATAACCTAAACAAACCCCCATTTTTTCGCTTGACAAAACAATAATAATGCCTATCATACTATCCGGAGTCCGAAAAGTAGCTAAACTACTAAGTAGGACTCCTCCCGGTGGAAGTGGCGGAAGTCCGGTAAACGCGGTGCGGCGGTGTGTCCTCGGTGTCCATCAGCGCTGGCTAAAATAGCCAGAGGACGGGAGGACGCCCTTGCAGGTTCAAATCCTGCCTCCCACCACCCAAGCCCCCATACCACCGGGGGCTTATTTATCCACTTTCCCTACACCACATCATCTAACCTAACCATTTGTACACCCTACATGACAGAATAACCAGACCATTTTAACACAATAAATTTACAAATTATCCACCTACCCCCGCATTTATTACCTTCAATATTTAACATCATCCATTAACCTCCAACTCATAAGCTCTTCCAAGTCCCAAACCATGCATTCCAAAGAAAACCCCTAAAAAAGCACGGCTTCCATTTTTCTTACCACACACAGTGCCCCCGCATAGGGTTCAGTTCATATACTACCAAAAGAATAACAACAAATATACATAGAAACTCAAGTTCTCTTGCTCATTGGTTGTTTCAGCCATCAGCAACCCATTGCTTTTCCTTTTGAACCTACGGCGCCCCCGTATTAAATTCAATTTACATTACACAAGAAATATAATTGTAAACTAATGCGCAGCTCCAGCCCTTCCAAGATATCCTTTTAGAACCTCAGTTTGCTTACTCATTTAGTTAATTCCAACATCGCAAATTCCCACCTTCTTGTCTACAGCACCCCATATAGAGTTCAATTCACATACCCATAAAATAATTAAAAACAAACAAATAACATTTATTAGCATTCAATGCCTTCCCAAATTATAATCTCTTCCAAGATCCAATCTATGCATCCAAAAAATCCAAAGCACAGCTTTTATTTTCTTACTCGCACGGCGCCCCGTATAGGGTTCAATTTGGTTTTGTTTCGAGAGGTTAATAGGCATTTATTTGGGGTTCGGAAGGGAATTCCGAGCCCCGTGGGTCCCACCAGTCCATCCAAGCAGGCTTTGGTGGTGTGCCTGCAAGGGTGGGCTTCTCTTTCCTTTTTTTCATCTTTCCTTTTCAAAAAAACACTACCCCGGTGCTAATGAAGAAAAGCTGCCACTTCATAGCCACCGGTAGGTGTTAAGGCAGCAGGTGGAGTGGGGAAAGGAAAAGCCGCCCACTTTCCTCGCTTCACCAGTTAAAGTAAACATTGGGCGGCAAAAAAGGAGGTAAAAGATGTTGGTGATTACTTCTAGTGAGCTCCTCAACATTGAGGAACTTATAGATGTCGAAGTGCAGTATCCCAAGTTGAGTTTAAGGGAGGCTGCGGCTTCCCCAGACGAGATTATTGTCTGGGGAAAGAGCAGTTTTATTAGGTTTGATAAAAAGGGGCACATTTTAGAGCCCCTTTTTATCGGAGATGATGGAATTATTGATATTGTTGAAAAATTCAATACTCGCGCAGCAGATCTACTGCGCGAGATTATCGAGTTTGAAGGATTGCCTTATTTCGAGTATTCGGAGTCGGAATAAGGTGATCCATTAGGCACCATGGGTTCTATTCCCATGGTGCCTCTTTATTAAGTTAGAATTTTTAGATTTAAAATTATTTTTAAGGTTTTGAGACTATTTTTTCTTTCCTTCTTTTTTCTTTTATTTCTTTTTCCTTCCCTTTAAAGACCATAGGCAGTCGGTGGCGCGCCTATGGTCTTTTTATCTCACCTCATAATTTCTCACCTATAAGCGCCGCCGGCCAGCACCGGAAAGCGGAGGGCAGCTCGCCGCTTCTGCGCTGCTGGTAAAACAAAGCAAAGGAGCGCCGGCTTCTTGACCAGTTTCTGAGCCGTTAATCAGAAGCGGAGGCGTGCTTTGGGTAAGTGCCCGCCCGGTGCGCCTTTGGAGGTAGAGGGCACAGAAATGAAAAATTAAGGAGGCAGAGATGTTACAGGAGATTATCAGGTGGGCCGAGGAGGCCCAGAGAAGGAGCAGGAAAGAGAGAATAAGGGAGCTCTGGGGCAAGGCTGTGATGCTTGCCCAAAAAGCTCAGATTCGATCTCGGAATCTTCTGCGCCGAAAGATGGCGCGGATGTATTCCGAAATTGAGGCTGAGAGGTCACGCATGTTGGCGGCCCTCAAGGCCTCTGAAAAAAGGATTGAGTCCATTGAGGGCCAAATCGTGCCACTGAAGAGGCGCGAAGAGGCTCTAACTGCTAAAATTCGTCAGCTCCTGAGCAGGCTCAAAGCCTGTCGGGAGTGGGCGGAATTTGGTGAGGAAATCATTGCTGCCGTAGGGCGCGAGGCCGAAGAGGCCCAGCCCGAAGGCGGTAAAATTGATTTCGTTAACGGGCTGAAAGAGCTTGATAAGGCTCTGGAAGCCCGGAAGAAAATCAGGGCTAAACTTAACGGGCTTTATAAGGCCCGTAAGGAGGCCCGGAGAGAGAAAGCGGAGATTGAGGACCAACTCGCGGCGCTCAAACGAGCCCGCGAGGAGGTCTATGCAGTAGCGCTAGTTGACCCAGAGGTCGAGCGCCTCTGGGGGCGCTTCCTTCACTTTAAGAAGAGGGCGAATCATCTCGCGCGACTTGCGCGGATGGAGGAGCCCGATGTGAAGAAGAAGGAAGCCCGTGGGCTTCGTCTTAACGAAGTCGCGCGGGTGAAGTTTAACGAGGCTAGTTTGGCAGCGTGGGAAAAGGCCGCTAAGCTCGGTTTCGTGAAGTAAAAAAGAGAAGGCGCTCCTTAGATTATATTTAGCCTTTGGGGCGCCTAAAAATCTAAAAAGGAGGTAGGAATGAAAAATGTAATTTACATTCAGGCCGACCAACAGTATATGGTCGGCGATAGTATCTGTGGGGTAGATGGTTATGGATATAGGCGGCCTATTGGTGATGGACCATGGGTTGCCGTAAGGATTCCATGGTGTTTGGTAAAGGGATTTTGGGATGATTACCTCTATTTCAAGTATATAGATGAGGTAATCATCTCGAAAATTGTGACATTAAAGGATGGCCGCGTATTTTATGTTGGGCGGCCAAAAATGATGTATATTCCGAAACATCTTCGTGCTTATATCACAGGTTCATCTTGGACCTGGGATATAAGCATTCTAGATGTGAAGGATGCGATTCGGCGCTTCGGGTATAGAGGCGCCGAAATTGTTCTCCGTGCTTTTAAAGAAATGATGGATAAGCACGGAGAAGAATTTGTTACCCCGGAAGATTTTATTTTTAGTTCGGGGGCTCATATTGGTGATTCGATCGGTGAGATAATTTGGAAGATGAGCCCCCGGATTGTTTGGCATAGAAGTGTATCTGTTTATGATTGGATACACCTCTATGTCAAGACAAACCGGAGGTTAATATACCTCCAGTGGAAAGATCAACTTAGAGTGTTGAGGTTATCATTTCCATGGTCGGCAATAGCCGTCTATGTGACCGTTGAAGATCAACGGTCAGAAGTTGATTGGGAGCATATAAGACGGCTAATTGCCGGTAAGGAGCCGCTTCCTTCTTATATACCAAAGTATATGAGAAGGTTGGCGGCATGGAGGATTAACTTCGGGCGCGTACCGAAGCGCCCGGAAGTGCGCAGGATATCAATGGAATTGATTCCGGCGCTGAAAAAGAAATTCAAAATTTTCTTAAAGGGTCTGCGCCAAAATCCTGAAGCAGATCAACATTGGGTTGAGGCGTGGGCCAGATTAGTGGTGGCCTTCGGAGATCGGGCGCTTCAAATCCCGGTCGAGAAGGTCCACGACATGGGAATAAATCTTCAGAGCTGGTTGTATAGCAAAGAATTGTGCAACTGGCTCTGGAAACACAGGGCTTCCCAGAGATGGAGCGATCTTGTAAGGATCGCCAATAATTGGGAAGCCCTGAAGGAAATGGGGGCTAGCTTAAGTATGCCGATCAAAGATTTAGCGGCATTGTTGGCTAGTCTCCAGTATGAAAATGTGAGACATGTCCACTTTGCACACGAATGTGCGAAGTGGGGAGTCTCACAAAGATATTTCGAGGTTTGGCAAGATCGTTGGCTTAAGGGTCTTCTCAACCTCAAATATGAAAGTATTCCTAGGGTTGATTTTTCTGAAGGTGATTATAGGTTTTATCGCCTTCAGAAGGATGATCCGAGGGGGCTCTTCTTGGGTGAATATACTGATTGCTGCCAACACCCAAGAGGAGTCGGTGAAAGCTGTGCCTGGCACGGGCATGAGAGCCCCAATGGAGCATTCTTTGTAGTTGAATATCGGGGCCAAATTGTTGCCCAAAGCTGGGCATGGAGGCATGGTGGCGTCTTGGTCTTCGATAATATCGAAGTCCTAGGCGCCGACAAGGAAAGGGATAACAAGGTGCTCGAGCTTTATAAAAGAGCTGCAAAGCTCTTGCTTGGGTGCCTTGGAATAACTGAGGTCCGCGTCGGTTGTAGGTATACTGATGTGGACCTCAGTGACCTTCCGGATGTGAATCCTGTTCCTACTCCGGAAGGTGTTTATACCGATGCGAGCCAGCAGAAATTACTGGCTCGCGTTGAATAAACAAAAGGAGGTAAAAAATGGATGTTCTCAAACTGATCAAAAAGATTGAGCGGCGGGCTTATCCTGCACATATGCGGGAGATAAATGCCTGCCGCAACTGGGATGAGTTCCTTGAATATTGTGAGGCAAATAGTCGCGAGGAACTCATCCTGATTGTTAGACAAGATTTCTACCTCATAGCTGTTGATCGCGGTTATGAGGTAGAAATCGTGGATATGGCATCCATAGGGAGGTGTTTGTCCTTAAATATCTTCCGGGTCATAAATGAATTAAAGGCCCGGATAGGAGAGGGGCGGCGCCTCATCATGGATGCTAGGAAATCAACTACCTATCCAATCATAAAGCGTCTTGTTAGGCGCTATGGTTGGAAGGTGATTGAAGAAGATGAATGGGATTGGGAAGGAGAGAAAATGATTGAAATGATAATAGAAACATAATTCAAAAAGGAGGTGATTTATGCTAATTCGGTTTTACAACATCAAAAAGGATAACCCCGATTTCATAGGTCACATTGACGCGGCCTATGAACAATATCAGGGGAAATCTATTAGTGTAGTTGTTCTTGACTCGGACCGCAAAATCGTGGCGGTCTGGGTTGAGGAAAAGTAAAAAAAAGGAAAAACTAAAAAGGAGGTGTATAATGAGTTATCCAATCTTTTTCGAAATCGATAGTAATGAAATTTTTGTATGGCACCCGGATCTTCCGGGCTGCCATACAGATGGGCGCAGTTTCGAGGAGGCGATAGAGCGCCTCGCAGACGCCCGGGAATTATGGCTAGATGTTGCTGAGGAGCGCGGCATGAATATACCGGCTCCTTGGCAACTGATAGGAAAGCCCCGTTTAGTTAATCTAACACCGCATAATATTGTGGTGTTTACTGATGAAAAGCGGGGCTTCATTGTGCCTCCGTCTGGCACTGTTGCTCGTGTCAGTGTCAGACAGGAGGAAGTTGGGACTATTGAGGTTGAAGATCTCAATGTCCCAATTGTAAAAAACTCCTGGGGTGAGGTTACAGGACTTCCCGAACCTCAACCCGGGGTTGTTTATATCGTGTCGGCCCTTGTGCTCTCAAGAGTAAAGGGTCGGCACGATGTGGTGGCGCCCGATACAGGGCCCACTGCAATACGAGATGAAAATGGAAGGATAATCGGCGTGCGCCGATTTATCCTTCCAGAAGAATAAAAGAAAGGAGGAAAGTATGGACAGAGTTTCTTCCTGGGAGGCCCGCATGAAGCGGGCCTTTCCATTTATGGACAGGTTTATTCTGGATTCAATGGAGACCGTCATTCGGCACTTTGACGACGGTCTCCACGAGGCGAGGACGCAGAGCGTCTCGCTTGCCTCTGGTTGAAGAAGCGCGGCTTCAACGTGTGGCGGAGTGCCACCGGAAGTCGTGCGGACATAAAATACGGGGCCGATGTCCTAGCCTTCAACCCCAAGACCAAAGAGGTCTGGGTGTGTCAAGTGAAGGCCGGGTTTGGCCTCGTTGGGTGGGTCGAATATCCATCCACAAGATGGATAGAAAAGACCCATCCGAAAGATAAGGTAAAGAGAGTATTCATTTCTGTCAATCCAGACAGTTGCGATATCATGGTTTGGATTGACGGAGAGAAAGAGGAAATTCTGGACAAAATAGATTTAGAGGAGGTGATGTAAAATGAAAAAGCGGTGTCCAATTGATAAGAAAGAGGCGCGGCGCCTCGCAGAGGAAATCTCGCGGGGTAAGCCGTGTCCGGAGATCCTCTACCGTCAGGTGTATATACATCTGACGGAGGGGAATTTATCAGTTGATGCTGAACTGCGGGCCGCGCTTCTTAATTGGCGGCTTGCAGTGGAGGCAAAGAAGAAACTAACTAACTAAAAAGGAGGTGAAAAGTGTTGAAAGAAAATTTTCTTAAGGATTATATTGGTGAGATAGGAAAAGGATACTGTTTAGAAGAAGCCTGGGATCCTAAGGATTTTTTCCTCCTGATACGGATTGACGACCTCTATAAGGAGGTTGATGTTCTTAGTACTGGATCGGTTGGGGAGGCGATTGATATTCTGATAAATGAATACAAATCTTACACCAAAGGTTATACAGAAGGAGTGAATTTGATTTTGTCAAGGATAAAGGTAAACGAATGGTTTATTCTAGAGGATCCGGAAGACGGTAATAAAATCCGGATTATGATATTAAAAATACCATATGATCTATGGAAAAAATTACAGGAACTGGATAACAATTCTCGAAAGTAGAACCAATTATATTAAGGAGGTGATGCTGTATGAGATTCATCAATTTTATCATCTTTACTCTGCTCGGCGCTTTATTTAGCGTCGGGCTTCTTTTTTGGTTTTTATGGTTGATGGCGGAAGGAGAAGAGAAAAAAGAAAGGAGGTGAGTGATGTTACGGGAATATTATACAAGGAAGATAACAGATAAAATACTGGATGTGCTTCCCGATCTGGATAAGTTCCGTGATCTCACAAGACTATATTTTGGAATTGACCCGGAACCTCTTGAGGAACATTCTGATATGGAATCTCTTATAGAGTCAGCGGAATTGGAATTGTATTTTATAAAGAGAAAGTTTATAGAGCAGGTTGAAGAGCGAGAAGGTTATATACCACCCAAAGTTTACTCGGTTATAAAATGGTATGTTAGACACCATGAGGTCGATCTAAAGATTGATATTGATACTGTAGCGGAGCAGACCATTGATATATGTAAGGAAATGAATATTCCATATTACTCATATAATTACTATATTGACTGGAAAAGATTTGCGGAATGGAAAGTGATTGATGTCGTTGAATTGATAATTAAGAAAGGTTATTCTAATGCGCGTTTGGGACTGGAGATTATGCGGAATTACCCACAGTCTAATATAGCAAAACAATCAATAATTCTGTTTCCATTTGATATAGTAAAAGAACGGAGGTATATAGATTATGGGTTGAAACTACTTAGTGAGTATTTACTCACAGGTCTACGACTTTCAGAAGATAATGTTAAATGGATATTTACACACAGTCCATATTATTGGGAATCAATCTTGGAAATCATGTATCGATATGATGATAACTGGATGGATATTGCAGAAAAGCTAGTATCTGAACCGGAAACAGTTGTAAAGATGGATCCACATACAGTAAACACCGAAGGAATGCGTTATATTCTATGGAAGCGATTATTTGGAAGGGTTCCGAAAAACCAACAGGTTTTCAAAACAATAGACTGTGGTGATATTGTCTGGTTTGCGGAGAATAAGCGCGCCTTCCGGATCTTCTTGAAAAAGGTAAAAGAATATAACAAGTGGAGACATTCATCGCATTGGATAAAAGCTCTTGCAAATCTTATTCGGTGTTGGGGTAGTCGTGTACTCCAGATAGCAGACGATAAGATACACGATCTTGGAATCAATATGATTCCTCCTTATAGCAAAGAGGTTTCTGATTGGTTATGGAAACATAGAAGAAGCCGACGCTTCAATGACTATGTTCGGGTTGCTAATAACTATGAACGCCTTGTTGAACAGGGTCATTCGTTAAACGAACCGATTGATACTCTTCTTGGTGTTCTTGCTACAATCAACTACGATCCAATAATCTCCCCGGAATTTGCCGCTGAATGTGGTAAGTGGGGAATAGATCCTGATGACTTTAGAGAATGGCAAGAAAGATGGGTAAATGGATTAAAGAATCTGAAATATGAGTCAATACCTCGTGTGGATTTTACCTATGGAGATTACAGGTTCTATAGGCTCCGAAAGGATGATCCTCGTGGGGTATTTTTGGGTTTGTATACTGATTGCTGTCAGTGGCCTGGTGGTGCTGGAAAGACCTGTGCATGGTATGGTCATGAATCTGGAGACAGTGCCTTTGTTGTGGTTGAATATAGAGGGCAGGTAATTGCTCAGAGTTGGGTGTGGAGGTACGGTAATGTTATTGTGTTTGACAATATCGAGGTTCTCGGGAGAGAGGAGAAGCGCGCTCAAACCGTTCTCAAACTCTATAAAATGGCTGCAGAAAAGTTTCTCGGTAGATTTGGTATAACAGAGGTTCGTGTGGGTTGTGGATTTTCTGATGTTGATCTTGATGAGTTTTATGATGTGGATCCTATTCAAACACCGGAAGGTATTTACACGGATGCGAAAATACAGAAAATAATAGCAAAAATTTAAAAAACCTAAAGGAGGTGTAATATGTGTATGTATATTCCAAGCAAGCTGATTGATTTCATTACCAGCAATACACCCGAAAAATATGCTGTTTCATATGGGTGTATTGCTGAAATTCAGAACCCTAGAGGATACAGCATTATTGCACATGCTGTATCCAAAGGGGCATTCAAGCCCAGAGATTTTGTCTGGGTTTGGAGAAATGAAGGTGGAAAAAAGAGAACTTGGCTGGCCGTGGCGTCACGGCTGGCAAAGGAGATCCTTATTCTCCGGAGGGATGTGGAAGCGCCGCTTCCGCGAGGGTGGAAGATCCTCCGGGGAAAGTTGAAAGGATTGAGAAAAGACGGCTCATTTATTTATGAGCCGTTTGAACAACCAAGAAAGGAGGTGAGAATCATGAAGCGCCGCAAAGTAACCATCTATTTTGATGGTTCTCGCTCCAAAGACGGAGCCGCTGCATGTGGGCTCGTCTTTGTGGGCGAGAGAGGAACAAAGAAGGAGTTTACAAGAAAGCTTCCGGATGACTACACTCACAATGAGGCGGAATGGACTGCTCTCTGGTGGGCGCTTAAGAAACTCACACAGAAGCGGATTTCTGGATGGGATATCGTGATTAAGGGGGATAGTCAGCTCGTGGTGAAACAGATTAACGGAGAATGGAAGTTGAAAAAGGAAAAGTGGCAGCGCGTGTGGAATGAGTCTCAGGAGATGATCCAGAAACTGAAGTCCTGGGGTAATACGGTGAAGATTATCTGGATACCCCGTGAGGAAAACCTCGCGGATAAGGTATCCAGATAAGAAGTAAAGTAAACTAAACAAAGGAGGCATTATGGGTAAGATTAAATGTGGCCTCCGTCTGGGTAAGGCGGAGGAAAGCCCGCTTCTCAATGTAGCGGGCGGAATAGGAGTGATCGAGGGGCCACTGGATAAGCCCCCGGCACTCCTGTATAATGAAATAAAGGCCAAGAAGAGCGGCGTGCTCCGTCCGAGACCGACTCATGTGCAGAAGCGCCGCTTCTATTGGCTAACAAAGAAAGGACTGAAGCGCGTGCGGAATTATTTCAAACGGAAACTGAAGAGGGAAGTGGATATTACACAGCTTTCCGGTAAGAGAATTGCAATGATGACCACTCCATTCAGTCCGATACTCGAACAACCCACTGGAACTGTACGGATTGCGGTGCTTCCTGTTCATTTCGGTACCGATGGCGCGGGCTTCTTCAGGCACGGATTCCGGTATAAGCCATTCAAATTCACCTGGATGCTGGGTAAGGGAATCCTGCTTCCGGAGTCTTCTGTGTGGATGATTCTGAAACCGGAGCACGCAGAACTCGCATGGGCTGCATTCGGAGCTGGTGCGGATATAGTTATTGATATGGACATGGCAAAACTGTGGAAGCGCGGCGATCCCACTGAGTTTGAGGCGGAGTTCGGGTATGACTTCGGTATCCATGAGGAGGCGGGCTTCTGGAGTGGTAATATAAGTGTTCCTCAGAGTTGGATCAGATATTTCCTCCTCCCAAAGGCACTGGGGTTTGAAGTGCACGCTTCTGATCAATATGTGAACCTGTATAATGCAAATATCCAGCGCTTCCTCGACGGAATGGCAGATCCTGATATCGCGAATGAACTGATCTTTCAGTTCTCTTCTACTGAAACGGATAACGAAAAGGATGAAGCTGACCGGTTTATTCTTGCGGAAATTCTGGATCGTGGAGTTTATATTGCAGAGATGGAAAACACACTCAGAAGAAATCTGATAAATGGGCTGAAACTTGCAATCAGAAAGTTCGAAATCGGGCGCTCCATTTATCATGTCATGAGTCCTGTTATTCCTGCGGGTACTGTTGTGCTGCATCCTGCGACTGCAAAGGTACTGAATCTGAAAGAGGGTGACTGGGTACTCGTACAGAAATCTCCAATTCTTCCGGGTGATACTGTTATCGGTAAACTGAAGATTGATAAGCGCGCGCCTATCGCAACCGTGATCACTTGTGCAACCGAAGTTCCTGCTGGCTGGGATTCCGATGGGGATAAGGTCGTTGTGACGAATGTATTCAAGGTGTTCAAGGATGAGGTCTCTGTCAACGAATTCCTGCGGTTCAAGAAGGCTGTGGATGATGCTACTGTGCATTTCAAGGCGGTTTCTCCTACGAAGGCAGAGGATGAAATTCGGGCTATTGCTCTGGGCAAGGAGATGATTGCACGGACTGATAGCTGGGTTACTCGCAGAATTCTGCAAGTGATTCAGAATAAGGAGAAGATTACTGTGGGCGGAATTGGAATGACCCGTGGGTTTATGCAGGCGGTGATCAATATGGCTAATGGAAAATGGATTTCTGATCCAAGGGTGAAGAGTTATATGAGTGGAATTGTGCGCAGCAGGATTGGCAGACTTGGGAATTCTCTCGATCGTGCGGTCATCTCCAAGTTCATACTGCTTCCGAAGAAGCAATCTGATCTGGGAATGATATTTAAAGAAGGGGCGCGCTTCTTCCCAATCCATGCAGAATTCAAAGGCTTTGCGAAACCTGATATCTCTCTCTGGAATATTCTTGCGATTACTGAACTCAGGACTGATGTTGAGTCCAGTGAAACTATTGAGGACAAACTGAAAGCATATGATAAAGAGATGAAAACACTCTATCGGAAGTGGAAAGATAAGGAAAGAGAACTTGACAATAAAGTGGAGAATAAAATTGCCACTCAGTCTGATATTCGCCCGGAGCGTGATAAGGCTCAGCAGGATTATCTCACACAGGCTGCTGCAATACGGAGGCAGTATAAGATCGAACTCGGAAAGATGAATCCTCCTGCGGCTGTATTCTGGAAGTCTGTTAAGACGGTTGCGGATAGTTTCGATAATGAAGATCAAAGAACATATTTTCTCGCACGGATACTGAGTCTCGTAACGGTAACTCCTTCCGTTCGTGATGAGTTTACTACGAAGTATATGGACTATCTCCTGAATATGATTCAAATATGGTCTCTCGTGCAGAAGCCGGAGAAGTGGATCGGGAGGCGCGCCTACGAAATCCGGATGCCGTTCGACTCTCCGAATGCACGCAGGAAGCTCTTTGCTGCTATGGGTATCACTCACCACTTCCAGAATATCACGAAAGACCATATTAGAAATCTTGTGGAATTCCTCGGGCAGAAGTTTAGGGAGATTGAAAAGAGGTAATATTTAATAAGGAGGTGATATCTATGGGAAGAAGAAAAAAGAAGAAAGAAAAAATTACGATTCAACGGGATGTTGCAAGGGAAGCCCGCCGCCTCTCTCGGGAGGTGGTGGGCCCCATTCCGCCTACGAGGATATATAGAGTGAAAAAGAAATATTCAAGAAAAGGTAGGCGGAAGGATAGTTGGAAGTATGAGTATTAACTCTAACAAAAGGAGGTGTATGATGGAAAAGATCTATGCAGGCATCGGCAGTCGTAGATTAACTGCTGATCAACTCAAGATCTGTCGGTGGATTGGGTATCGTCTCGCGAAGCGTGGTTGGACGCTTTCAACCGGCGCTGCAAAAGGTGCCGATCAGGCGTTCGCAGAGGGCGCGCTTCGTGCTGGCGGCAAAGTTATACTCCATCTTCCTTGGTGGAGTTATGAAAAAGAATGGGTTGATGCTATGTGCGCTAAATATGGAGATCAGATTATTATTGATGTTCTGGATCCGAAGAAGGATAAGGAGGCGCTTCATTCTGTCGAAATTTATCATCCAGCATGGTATAGACTTTCACAGGGCGCGCTTAAACTCCATGCTAGAAACTACAAAATTGTGAAGGATGTGGAAATTATACTTGCATGGCCGGTTAATAATAGTGGTGGCACTATGCAGGGTATACGGATTGCTGAGGATCTTGGCATTCGCGTGTTGAGATTGGATGATGATAAGATGTTGAGGAGGATCATAAGGAAACTGAAGCAGAAATAACATCCCCGAATTGTATTTGGTCTGGGTGCTCCGAGCATCAAGTCCTGCTTCCATCCCCGATGGTATTTTGGGGGTGGAAGCGGGGCGCTTATTTGGAAAATAGGGAAAAGTTAAACTTCTAAAAAGGAGGAATCATGGCAGTTCGTGAGGTCTGGTATTTCGACAAAGAAAAATCTGAAATTTGGAGTGTTAACGAGAAAACCGGCGGTCCTGACAAGTTTTACTTTTCGGGAACGCTGGAGGAATGTGAGGAAAAGATCCAAGAACTTGAAGAGAAATATCCTAAAATCCATTTTGAGATAGTTCCTGCTGGTACTGTTACAGAAGAGGATGGTGAATTGCATTTTCACGGGTTTTATATTTGACGATTAGCCCGTCGAGTAATCGGCGGGCTTCTTATTAAATTTCAAGAAAGGAGGAAAATTATGCTGTACGAAGTTTGGCGTATGTTCTCACCGCCGAGTTATAAGCCTTGGGCACTCGAGTTTCGTGGCACTCTTGATGAGTGCCGTAAGAAACTCGAAGAACTTGAAGAAGAATACCCCGGAATCTACTATGTGATAGTTCCGGAGGGTAGTGTGGTCGAGGACAGCGACGGCAGGCTGCGGTTTACGGAACCTGCTGTGTATCCATCTACTTTCGGGAAATTCGAGGCGATTATTGTTGCACCACCGGATGCGGGTCTTGAATATATATGGGAAAAGGTCCAAGAATTCGATGAAACTTATACTCCCGATAGGCCTGATATTGTGATTATAGACTCACTCAAGGATTTGCATATACTGGTACCGGGCACCGCAGAAGGACTAATAGATTATGGACCACATACAATTATACTTATAGACTGCCATCCGAGTGATGTATTCGATGTTGGGTACATCCTCGGGTGGAGGAATTATGCAGACGAGAACACACAACCACCCACGGTTTATGTAATTAGTGGGTGGTATGATGGTCTTGTGAATCTCTGAGGCGCGCCTCTTCATCCCCGAGGTATTTTTGGGGGGTTAAGGCGCGCTTATTTGGAAAATAGGGAGAAAATAAGCGCCCGAAATCGGGGCGCTTCAGAAAAACTAACTCAAACAAAGGAGGAGTTATGCGCAACCGTACGATCAATATCTCTATTCCTGTCCCTGACCGTGAGGATGCGGTCAGGGTGAAGCGCGCCGCCAAGGAGACGGTGCGCAAGGCTCGTAAGGCTTTCGCAGGATTCCTCTCCTCGCTCGCCGAGAAGGTCGGCGGCGAGGGCGAGGAGAACACCGAGTCGGAGGACACATCCGGCGAGGTGTTCTGTGCGATTGACTAAAACTTTGCCCGGGCTCGTATGAGTCCGGGCTTTTTTATTTAAAAGAAAAGAGGAAAATAGGAGAACTTTGCTGAACAACAACAACAACCAACAACAACAACAATCTTTTTTCCGCTTGGCGGAGAGAGAGGCGCGCCTCTCTCTCCGCTTGGCAGCACGAGAAAAAAAGACAGGAAAATAGGGAAAAATCAAAATATAAAGAAAGGAGGAAAAATGTCAAGGAAAATCTACAACAAGGATTATAAAAGGCTACAGGAGGTTAACGCAAAACTTCGGGATATAGAAGCGGGGCTCATCCCCGCTTCTAATGAGGAGTACGGCGCGCTTCTCGCAGAGAGAGGCGCGCTTGTCGAAAAATTATTTGGTGCGCCCCAGCGTGACTTAATCCACGCTATCAAAACCGGGGCGCTTATTTCCGCTTGGCAAACACCAAGCGGAAAATAGGGAAAATAAAAACAAAGGAGGTAGAGATGCCTGAGGAAATTAGGAAGGAAGAATTTTCAGTGATGGTAAGAAGAATGATGGAGTCCATGGCGTTGCTCATAACGCTGTGGACAGTTCTGAAAGAGGAAGAAAATGAAAAGCAGGAGGCGCGCTTATGAACATCATAATGATTATCATCGCTGCCCTTGGAATTTTATGGTTAATAATTTCTCTGTCCAAGGGCATCGGAATTATTAAAGCGGACTTCCAAACCTATAAATGGAGGGTTTGGAAAGTCCGCTGGTGGAATAGATACACCAGAGACTTCATCATATCAGTCGCAATTATTGCGCTTGGCAGTTTCGCATTTGTTGGAGTCTCTGGTATGATTATCGGGTTAATTGCAAGTGTTCTTGTTAGTTTATACTTGCAGGCCGCAGCTGCAATTAAGCGCCGCAGGCTTGCAAATGGTCAGGGATAATGGCAAGGGGCGCCCCTCGGGGCGCTTCTTGGAAAATATAGAATAGAAAGGAGGTGGTATATATGCGCGCGAGGTTAATCATTGCAAGACCTAATTCACTCATTGACGCAACCATTGGCGACTGTGTTGTCGCCGTGAAGGATGCGTCAGATGTCAACAAAGTCTGTTTCGCTTGGCGGCGCTTGGGAAAACCCAAGATTGTCCGCCATAAGTCAGTTTCTCCGAAAGAGTTCAATTCTATCCTCGCCGTGATTAAGTCCCAGCGGCGAGGAAAATAGGGAGAAGCGCGCGCTTCTCCCGCGTGCCAAAATGTTAAACCCAAGCAAGGAGGTGTATCGTGGCACGGTCTACCAATCGTAAGTCTACTTCCAACACTCGTCAGTCCTCTCGTAGGACTAACGGGCGCGCTTCCGTCTCCACCAACGGAGACATCCGCGTGGTGCGCATCGGGCGCGGTGATGTCGAGTATGTCACTATGTCCGTCGCGCGGTTCGTAGAGATTCTCTCCGAGGATAAGCGCGCTCCAAATCTCCTCAAGGTGGCAGTCGGTCCGTTCACTATGCCGCTGACCACCGCCGCTGAGGTTTTCTCCGATGCGGATATCACAATTCCACTGTTCCGCAGGCAGGGCGTCCTCTTCCGGACGCCGAGAGGCGCGCTTCGTAACATTCGAGTCAATTTCCCTCCCACCGTTCATCCTGATTCCGGCGACGCTCAGCGCTTCGCGCGGGCAGTCAGCGCGAAGATTGCTGAGTTGCTGCGTCCTCACCTCGAGTCCGCAACCGTCGTTGAGACCAACCGTGCGGATTCCATCCTCGAGCAGTTCCTCGGCGGCGAGGAGACAGATGTGGATGTGGAAGTTGAGTCCGATAGCGACCTACCGCTTTGATGACTGATACCGTAGGGCGAGGTGCCAAGAGGCGCGCCTCGCCCTTTTTATTCACAAGAAAAAAGAGATATAAAGAAAGGAGGTGATTAACTATGTTAGTCCCAATTATTATCCTCGTTGCTTCCATCGCAGCATCATTTACGCTGCGTAAACTCTTGCTCAAAGTCATTGAGAAAGAATTCACACTCGGAAACGCGTGCCTCTTCATCCTCACAACATTCGCCCTCTCCGCATCACTGTATTTTGCAATGGTTCAACTGCTCCACATCCATCCTGTTCTTGCCGTTGCATGCCTCACTATCTTCATCCTTCTTTAACTACCATTTAAATTTTATCATTTCCGCTTATTAGCACTTGTCAAGTATTTGACTTTGCAACTCATTGTGCAACCAGAGCTTACGCAGAAAATGTCTCTGAAAGAATTTCATACACTCTGTCAAGTGAATTTCCAGCAACTCATTCGACAACAACAGGTTACACAGAATTGATGATTTGATGAAGTGTCCAATTTTATCAGTTTCGCTATTGGAAGTTGTCAAGTATTTGAAGTAGTGATACCATTGAAACACAATGGGTTGCAAGAAATGCATTTTATCGGGAAAATATGGAATTTGTAAACCACTTAGCAAGGAGGTGAAATGATGAAAATTAAAGAAAAGATGCAACAGTATGTCGCCAAAATGCAGCGAAATGCTGCAAAAATCCGCCAGAATGCCATCAAAATCTGGCGGAAAATTCCAGCAACAGCAAGAGGCGCGCTTCACTCCGCTTGGCAACTCATCAAGCGATTTACGCCGCGCCTCAACTTCGATCCGTGGAAACAACAAGATATACTGGCGAAGAAGTTTGGATGGGCGCGCTTCTACTCCATCTACATCCCCGCCTTCATCGCTACAACTTTTACATTCAGTAACCCCCTCGTAAAGATTATCTTCTCCATCATCGGTCTCTCTCACATAATTAAGCCCGCCTCTTCCACACCCGTTTCCACCGCAGGCGTCATCGCCGCTTCCATCGCCATAGGCTCAATCGCATTCTTTTTCCCGCTCGTCGAGGATATCCTCGCCGTCCTCGGCGCGGGCTTCCTCATCGTCGACGCGATGTACTGGATATGGTACTATTACGAAGAATACAAAATCAAGCACGGCGAGGTAACATATGCAGCGTAGTCATATAAACATATAAGTATATCAGCAAGAAGCAAGGAGGTCAAGATGAAATTACAGGCGCTTCTATATGCGCTTGGCAAAGGCCTCGCCCGCACCATCTTCACAACGGGACTTCCCGCCGTATCCCACATCGCGAAGCGCCCGCTCTCCGCTATGTTTAACAAGAATATCAAACTTAACAAATCCTTCAGACCTCGCCCAACCGTCGTCACAGTTCAGCGCCACGAAGCCAAGAAAGCAGGACTGCATTGGGATTTCAGATTCCGCCATCGGCGGCGCCTCATCTCCTTCGTCTTCAAGAAGCGCCCACCTGCCCACTGGTCCCAGGACGGTAAACCACCTACAAAGAAATTCACCACTAATGTCATCAGATCCAATGACCACAAAATCAAATACGAAAACTTTGAAGGTAAGATCCCGGAAGGTCAATACGGCGCGGGCCTCCAGACAATCGAATACCAAAGCCCCGGTATCATCTGGTCCAAGCGACTAGGCGCGCTTCACGTTTACACTCCATACAACGAATCTCCCTGGTCCGGTGAATGGACCTTCATCAAGTTCCCGAAGACATCCCCATCCGGCGCCGAAGTCTGGCGCGCTATCAGAACTCCAGCATTCCAGTCCCTCTGGCTTCCAAGACCAAAATACACTGATGTCCCTCCTGACCAGATACACGAGAAGATTAACGACCCGAATGCTACTCTCATAGGCGAACAAAAAGTCGACGGCGCTAACTTCATCGTTGTTGTTAACTCTCCCGGCTTGCTCAAAGATGATCCGGATGTGTCCAAGTATATTCAGACTGAAGCGCCGCTTCTCTCCAAAGCCGAATACATCGTTCGGAAGATCAGAAGCACCGCCTTCAAGGTCGCTGACAAGAACCACCCGGATGTTCCACCGTACACTGTGGGCCCCGCTTCCGAAATCCCCGGAAGCGCGCTTCTCGACCCAGAGAAAGTAATAGCACTCCAGTATGCATTCAAACACTATGGAAACATCGACCTCAAAGGAAAGATTCCTGTGACCCTGTCTATGATCAGTCGAAGATACAGCAAAGAAGGCCATCCAATCCACAGAGAAGGTAATGTTAGGCATATGGTCTTCACATTCGTTGAACCAGACTTCGTCGGTAAAGTCTTCCGCGCTGAACTTTGGCATCCTGATGGCGTTACTACTCTCTCCGGTATCCTGAACTCTAATGCAGATAAAGCAGCAACGACTCAGCAGAAGATAGGATTGATAAGGATGATGGTCTTCGACTACGAGGGCTCAACCGTCGACGGGCGCTTCTTCGCCTCGCCGATGAAGTATACTGAACGAAGGAAGTTTTACACGGAGTTCGTAAGGTCTCTGAATGAAGCGCGCTATGGAAAAAGAAGCGCGCCTCACCCAAAAAGCGCGCTTATCTTCTCCGTCCCAGAAGTCGCCATCGGTAATCCAGATGAAATCTATAAGTTCTACAAGCATATTACCGACTCCTATGACTTTCCGCTTGGCGAAGGCATTGTGGTGAAACTCCCGGATGAACCAGCGCGCGCTTATGAGTGGATCAAGATGAAGAAGACGATGACCTTCGACCTGAAAATCGTTGACATTCTTCCGGGAACCGGTAAGTATAGTAATGCAGCAGGTAAAGTTCTTGTTGCTGATGCGACTGGTAATGTTGTTGCTGCGGTTGGGTCTGGGTTCACTGACGAGGAGAGGTATAATATGATGAAGCACCCCGAAGAGTACATTGGGAAGGTTATTGAAGTGAAAGCGCAAGCGTTGAATAAAGAAGCGCTAAGGGCACCTCGTATGATTCGCTGGAGACCTGATAAGACTGCAGAGGAAGTTGATATAGTTCCGTTACCGTCTCACGAGGAGTTGATAAAGGGATACTTGCGAGGTCAGGGTCTGAATGAGGAAGAGATTGAGAGGGCGTATTGGGCGGTGAAGGTAAGCGCGGGTTGGAGGCCTGGAGTGTAGCGTGGTGGAAGGTGTGGAAAGAAGTGTGGAAAAGTGGTGAAAAGTGGGGGCGCGTGGTTGCGCCCCTATATATAAGGTATATATAAGAGAAATGCGAATAGACAGGAAGGTAAGTCGTTGAAAGACAATGACTTAGAGTTATTATGTAAGTTATTGTCCTGCAATAACTTAAAGGAATCCTCGTAAGTCGTTGGGAGACAAGGGGTTACCGGCTCGATTAGCCCCGTGTGTTGGCAGAATGAAGAAAGGTGAAAATAAGGTGGAAATGTAGATGAAGGAGGTGATATACAATGGTTGTTTATCATGTAACATCTTATAAGAAGTTTATGAAATATATGAGGAGTGGAGTTATAAGCCCGCCGGTTCGGGCTTGGATAGATATTAAGGAGGCGGAGCGCTTCAGTAAGCAGACTGGGAGGTGTATCATTATCAGGCTTAAGTTTCCTGATAAACTCGTGAAGAGACTTGAAGGTCATGGTGGAAAAGCTGTCTATATTGACCAACCGTATCCTATTGTGGAATGGTTGAGAAGCGCGCCTCGAAGTGAAAATAAATAGCTATCAAATAATAAAAAAACTTCGTAAATTTAAGTCTTGCTACAAAACTTCTAACCCTGCTGGTAACAGGGTTAGGCTTTGGGAAAATAGGGAAAAATAAGCGCGCCGAAGTGCGCGTGGTAGAAAAGCAAAAAAGCAAGGATATAAGAAGCAAGAAGGAGGTAGTGTAGTATGGATATGATGGCACTTGTAGTATCTATCGTAGGATTTGTTATTGGGTATGGGTTGGGTTTTGTAATTCATAGTATTATAAGGAAGGTGGTTGGGAAGCGCCGCCCGTCTTCGGGCGAAAATCCAGGAAAATAGGGAAAATAAGCAAAAAACAAAAGGAGGTAAGAAGATGAGTTGTGAAAGAAGCATAGTAATTGAATGGCGTGATAATGAAAATGTGATGATTGAGATGGGGGAAGCGCGCCCCATTGTGGAAGAAGAAGATAAGAAGGTAAATTAGGAGGTATATATGGAACGCAGAAACGATATTCCTCACAAAAGATATTGTGAGGTTTGCGAAAATTTTGACTGGAGAGGCTATTGCACAAAGGGATGGGATATAATAAATGAGAAATTCTGCGAATTAAAAGATTTTATCCCGTCCCGAAAAGCAACCATCTTAAATTATCTTGAGGAATTGGATGACGGAAGCGCCGTGCAAATAATAAATTTTAAGGAGGCGCATAATGAGTGAAAGGCGAGGAGTAAATATGAGAAGAAGGGTAAGAGAGGTGTGGGCGCGCCTCAAGTGGTATGTGGGAAGCGCGCTTTTCTGCCTCGGATTGGTGCAAGAAGTGTGTTTGTGGTATGAGAACAACAGACCATATGAATGCAAGATAAGGAGGTGATAGATGAGAGAGATTAAATTTCGTGGGAAACGGTTGGATAATGGAGAATGGGTAAAAGGTAGTGGTATCAGAATAAACAAGGGCGGAACTGTATTTATTTATGACGAAATCTCCCTTCGTTGGTATGAGGTTGACCCCGAAACAGTAGGACAATACTCCGGGCTCAAGGACAAGAACAAGTGGGAAATATATGAGGGGGATATTGTTGAATTTCTAAGAGTTAGAAAAGAAGGAACCACTCTTTGGGGGCGGGTTGAAGATACATCTATAGAAAAATTAAGAGGACTCATAAAGTTCAAAGAGGGTGGATTTTACATTGATGGTGTAGCCGATTTTCCATTTGAATCATATCTATCTAATTGGTATTTCTCAGAAAGCCCACAAGGATATCATTCACACTTACATTGTCACGCTGAAGAACAAACAGGTTATTTCCAAGCCGAATATGAAGATCTTGAAGTCATCGGTAACATCTATGACAATCCCGAACTATTGAGGGAGGTATGAAAGTGTCAGATGAGAAAAAGTGCAAGAGCATCTATGATAAGGTGTTTAAAGTAATATCGAAGACAAGGTCAGTTAAGTATGGAAGCGCGCTTCCATTGGTCCCATCAGCCCTTGAAAAAAACCCGGTTAAGTATGGTGAAGGTATCTGTATCGAGGTTACGCCTTATGCTATTTACATAGCAGGATATGCTGATAGTGGATACACTGAAACGAATGCAAAGATAAAAGAAGGTACGAAGTTGCATGAGTGGGCTATGGGAGAGATTGAAGAGTGGTTGAAGCGCGCCTCCTGAGGAAGTATCTCATGGGAGATACTGTAGAAGAAGCATAGTAGTTGAAGGGAAGAAAGGAGGATAAAATGACAGCAGATTCAACTTTTATAATTTATGCAATCGGGATTATAGTTGCCTATTGGTTGGGATTCTTTATTCACGATAGGCAAATCGAAAAGTTGGAAAAGAGGATAGAAAAGTTAGAAAAAATTTACAAAAAGGAGGTAAGTTGCAATGATGAAGATAGTTGAGATGGAGAAGAGGTTTGAGGAAGCGCGGCAGAGGATTGAAATTGAAGAAACTTTGAAAGGAGGTATAAGATGAAAAAGGTGGTATGGAGAGGTCCTTTCAATAGTGAAGAGGAATTGATAGAAATAGGCAAGTATCGTGGGGTAACTATCTGTGTAGAGGAAAGAGATGTAATGGAACATAACAACCTTGATGATTTCATTTCTCTTGCACACTTGTATATCGATGCATATTATTCTCTTTGGGGTAAGCCGCCGCGAATTATCAATGCTTCATATGCTTCAAATAATTTGGATTATCTTCGTCGGGAGTACTGGGATGAGTCTGGCGATCTCTATCGGATAGCCGTGCCATTTACTGCAGAAACAGATGTGGTAAAAGAAGCGCAAATGATTGCAGGATGTCGTGCAGGTTTGGTATATGATGGAGATGGATACGCATTCGAGGACCTTCCAGAACCAGTTCAGATTCTGTTGGAGAGAGATGAGGATGATGGTGAGAAAGATGAATAAGAAGATAAACAAAATTAAAACAAAGGAGGTGTGGAATGGGAGCGCGGCTTTTTGATGAGTTTAAGGAAGAATTTGGGTACTTATTTGATGATGATGAAATGGATGAAATCTGGAGAAACTGGGATAGCAAATTTAGGAATGCAATTGTGTTAGGGATTTTTGAGAGGCGCCCCCGATGGGGTAGGGATAGGCGCGCGCTCATCAATTGGCTTGACAACCATCCCGATGAGTTTATGATTTACATCGGGAAGAAAGAAGGAAGGATTCCTTCGGTGGAAGAGATGATTATATAATAAAATTCAGAAGAAAGGAGGGATAAGATGCTTTGGGCAAAATGCAAATTTTCGGACTTCGATGGCGTCATTGGATTCATATCTTGGAGGAATGACATAGTTAATACCGCAAAAAGTTTTGCTGAAGATGAAGTAGAGCTTGATTATGGTTGCGCCAATATTGGTATAGCAAAAGTCAACGGTAATGAAACTATATTTTATACAACTTGTTCCGGTCGAACTCTTACTTACGACCCTTTGGAACATAGAATTCTCTGCTTTGATATGGATGAGTCAAAGTTTCTCAGGGAAGAAATTGAAAATATCCTCATGACAAAACTCCGGCTTGGTGATGATGATAGTGTTGATTTTGAAATGATTAGTTGTGTTGAGCGCCCTCTTGCTGATATTAATAGCGAATCTTCTTGGATGCCCATTCGCTTGGCAAAAGCACTTGAGCCAAGCGAAAGTGAAAGAGAAAAAGAAAATAGTAAGATTATAAAGAGGATTGAAGGAATAGTAGCGCGCCTTATGGAAGAGGATAAGGA
>Ga0190314_1000174_pt1 | contig 26073 bp, 34 predicted proteins | sample 4870071112_MG_FD_165055 | JGI IMG/M metagenome (GOLD analysis project Ga0190314, IMG submission 165055) | Hydrothermal vent sediment bacterial communities from Southern Trench, Guaymas Basin, Mexico - 4870-07-11-12_MG | ecosystem: Environmental > Aquatic > Marine > Hydrothermal vents > Sediment ...
AGATACAGGTTTGGGAAGGAAGGAGCGAAAATGGTTATGGAGTGTGAGTGGGACGAACACTATAAAGTATGGATGTGCAATAATCCAATGACTGGCAGGGTGGAGCGATTTGTTCCAGAGGAATATTATGATACAACATTGGATATACTTTCAAATATTGGAGAAGGAATGGAATTTGGAGGGACAAGAGACATAGATATGGTAGTTAATATGCTGATACAATGGAGACATAATGCACCAAGTAGGTATGATTCTATAATGGAGAGATTCTATGATTGTATGATGGACTGGGAGTTTAAAATGGGATTTTACTGTTTGATGAAAAGTATAGAGGAGGAAGCGAAAGATTATATAATTGATGAATTCAGAAATAAAGGTGCATCAGAGGAATTTCTGGAATGGCTTGAAGAAAATCTTAATGAAACAGAGATGTATTATAATTATTCCGATTGGGGCTGTGCATCAGCACCATACGAAGAACTTTGTTATGTAGTGGAAAAAACTATGAGAGATGCTGAAATTCCAGAGAAAGAATTGATAGGATTAATTGAGCGTTTAGGTCTTTAAAATGAAGATGATGTGATATGAGAAAAACGGAAGTAATATTCAGAATAAACAAATATGATTTGGATATTCCAGAAGCATACGCTGATGAATATGTAGAATTCAAAGGAAGAATAGGAAAAAGAGGGGTAGAGTTCAAGCCGAATGTAGATTTTACATATTATTTCTTAAACAATACAGGATACATATTATCACCAGACATTTTTTTAGATGAGGGAGAGATAACTATAAAAACGGAGGATGAAGACATAGATTTTCGGTATGAGGAGAACCTATGTGAGGAATTCCGTGATTGTATAGATTTATCGGAGATTTATCTAAATTTAGCGGAGAAAATCACGGAGAAGGACATGATAAAAGCGATAGAGAAGTATAGGATGGAAGATTTCATAAGACAGGTTGGGAAAGCGTATGTTCCTTTTGGGTTAAGAATGACTGAAGAAGAAGATTCGCTATGGTATGCAATTTTAGAAGATATAGTTAAAAATCTGACGAAGAACAAACAAAAAACGAAGATAATAATGAGAGAAGCGGTAAATGTGGTTTATTCAGAGGTATTCGTTCCAATGTTCAAAGAATGCAAAAGATACAAGAACGAAGTTCTTGATTACAAAAAGTGTCTTTATAGTGAGTTTGAAAAGCGAAGAAATAATATAATGACGATAGGGGTTAATACTCTAAATTATATTTTCATGGATGTGGTTTATGATGTTGCGAGAAAACGAAAAAGAGAATTCAAGGATGAGATATGTAGTGCATTAAAGAAGCACAAATCGGAGGTAGAGAAATTACCAGAGGATAGTGATTTCAGAAGGGACTTCTTCTTGAAATATGATGAATTATGCAGGTGATGTGGAATGTATGGTAGATTAATTAAGGAGGAAGAACCCGTAACGAAAAAACCAATATATTACATTTACCTTTCAAAAGAACTTGTCAATGAGATAAAGCCGTATGTTGAGAGTTACGCCGAGATGATTTACGGAATTCCTTATGAAGTGGATGAAATTCTTTGTAGGTATAAGCCAGAAGAAAGTGCGGAATTTAAACTGCGTTGCGTGGCAAAATCCAGAAAGGCGAAGATACCGATTCCTCTGGACAAGGTAGGATTTCCGACGGTGGTGGAGAGACAAAGATTTATTTTGAAGGAGAAGGAGATAAAACTGGTTGAGGGCTTGCCAAAAGAACTTAAGCAGAAGATAGAAGATGAAATTATTGAATTATATTTTGCGAGTTTGCACAGGAAAGAATAATTTTCTCGCAAAAATAAGAAAAACTTAAATAATTTTTCATCATTACCTATTATTGGTGGTTAGCAATGCGATGGACGATATTGGTGTTGATGTTTGTAGGATTGATAGCAGTTTCAGGGATAGCGAGTGCGATAACCACAGAGGTTTTATTTTCAGATGATTTTAACACATTGGACACAACGGTCTGGGATGCACAGAATTACAGTTATTATGGAGTGGTAAATAGTGAGTTATATGCGAAATACATACCGTATGGGAACACGATAAGTGATGAATATGCGTTGAAATCTGTGGTTCGCAGTAAGGGAGGAGACATGTGGATAGTTTATGAGATATGGACGCATACGGATTCGGCGTATGCGACAAGTTCCAGATATTATTTTTATATGGACTTCAGCGTGAACGGATACATATTTGAGATAGAGTTTAACAATAAGTATTTAAAATTCAAATACAGGACATTACAGGGATACTGGTTTTCTGAATCGCTATACAACGCACCAGATGATGAGAAGCACATTTTTATACTGCATTTGAGCAAGGATTATTTTGCTTACGAATACAGGAATGCGGTTGGTAGTGTATCCAAATCAGAAGTTATTTCAATGCAGATAGGAGACATACAGTATGGGCAGATAAAGATATACTGGTGGTGGAAGAAGAATGGTGTTTTCACAGGAAACTACTACAATGTAACTGTGGACAAGATAGTAGTTTCGGGTCTGACAGATTCAGAGGTTATTCAAAACAAAACGATAGGTAAGGAATGCAATCGTGAATGTTTATTGAAGACATGGATAGAGGACAACAGGGAGATACTGACTGGAGCGATGATGTTTGTGGGCTTATCGTTCATAGTGGCTATGGCTATAACTCCGAATGCAGGATACAGAGTGGTTTTTGGAGTGATAGGATTTGCGATATTTTCCATGATGCTGTTATCTATGTTTGGTGTAGTGATAATTCAGAATCCGATTGCAGGAACATTTGTGGGAGTAGGGCTTGGATTTCTGGTAGGACATTTGATGCGGGAAGGAGTGTTTGAGGACTGGGGATTAGAGATGGCGTTAGTGATGTTCTTATTGGCGTTTTTGTTTCAGGGGGTGATATAAGATGGCGGAGGAATACTATAAGGAGATAGAGGTAAGTAATTGGCGAAGTGTTATGAGCATACTGTTATTTCTATTGTTAGTTTTCAGCATATTCATAGTTCCGAAATACACGGCGATAGAGACATACAGTTATCAGGTGATAGACAGAGAGCCGATAACTGGATATTTAATTTCCACGAACAATACAATAGTCAATGGTGATGTAGTAGTAGATGATACGGAGCATATAGCGTATTATCCAGACACCACATCGGTGGGAGAGGTAGCAGTTCCAGTAAGCAATTTCACAGATTATATGGCGGTGGTATTTAACTTCACACTTTTAAATGATGGTTTCGGAGAGTTAGACATTCGCTTCAATAACAGCAGGACTCTGACCACAGTTCTGTCATTGAAACTGGAATTTGTGGAGATAACGACAAACAACATTTATGTAGATTTAGTGGTAAATGATGTATTGAATTATGAGACGAGGAAGATAAACAGGACAGTATTCAGCAATTTCTACATAATACTGATGGATACTGGAGAGGGATACAGGTTATATCTGAATGATGTATATTGGGACATAAATTCAGAATCCATATCGGTTCAGAACACGAAAGCGGTCATAGATTACGCAATATTTTCTGGAGTGATGCTTTACTATCAGGGTTTGCATAAGGTATCGGAGGAGAAAATAAGCATACATACGGAGCGAGTGCCTTTACTGAAGGACATGCTGTATTTCATATTTTTCGTGCAGTTATTCGTGGTAACATTTCTGCTATCGTATATTTTCAGGGCTTATTATCTTGAGATAGGATTGATTTCAGGAATGATAATGATAGTTCTGATGAATCTGGCGTTGAATTTGACATATACCACAGCGATACTGGTGGGCATAATGATAGTTCTGCTGGAGTTCAGCATACTGGTGAGGAGCATAGAGTTTCCGATAGAGAATCTTGACCAGTATCTGGAGACGCATTTACCGAGAGTTACATTGATATATGCGGTGTTTCTGATATTCTATTTCTATCTGGCTGTTCTTTAATCCAAATTTTTTTATCGCTTTTTTCTTTTATGCGAAAGATTTATATTGATAAAAACCATTACCTATTTTGGTGAGAAAGTATGGAAGGTGAGGTTTACCATAAGGTGATACACAAGCCAAGCGTGGGAACGATAGTGGCGATAGCAGTAGTTTCGGTTCTTTTGATATATGTAGTTCTGTGTGTAGCGATGGTTGTTCCAGAGCCGTATAATCTCGTGAAGTATCTTCAGCCCTCCGCTCCGACTACTGGAGGCAATGAGACCGCAGGCAATAATACCACAGCGATAATGAAGTATCCAGAGATAAAGGTATGGGGTATGCCAGCACAGGTAAACATAACGGAGAATCCAAGCACGGTGTGGAAGATTTCGTTTAAGGTGATAAGAGGGACGATTGATGGCTTCAAGATAGCGTTTTCAACGGAAGGATTGACGAATGTGAGTGTAACTCTTTCCAGTTCATACAGCAATTGGGTAATAAACGGAACTACTGCGGAGTATATAGGTAAATTGAGTGCTGGAGCGATAGTATCAATAGACCTTCACATAGATGCTCAAACGAATGCAACATCCAACAATGGTTACATAGAGTTTGTTCCGATGACGACAGGCATAATATTCACCATAGACACGGTTACTACGGAGATAGTTCAGTAAAAATTTTTCTTTAAATTTTTTAAGGTGATTGCGTGGAACTCTCGCCGAAGGGCTATGCATTGATATTCGGTGTCTTACATCTTTTGTATCTTTTTATTGGATTATCTTCTCCGAATTTGATACAGCAAACAATATTTTATTTATTACTTTATGATGGTGCAATACTCGGAGGTTTCATGATTTTCGGCTTGGATTTCGTTGAGAAATACAAATTAAACAAGGGGTATCTTGCTGGTTTGTTGATAGGAGTGGTGATAGCAGAGATACTGGTTCTGATAGAACTTGGATTTTATGGAGTATTTTCATACACAATTCCGTATCCGTTCAAGGAAGCGATAAGAGGATATTTCTACCTAATAATAGTGGCGTTTGTTATAGGAAATTCTGAAGAGGTATTCTTTAGAGGATTTCTTCCAGCGATAGTGGAGAAATACGGGAAGGATGAGCGAGATATAAAAGTAGGAAAATACATACTTGCTCCAGCAATTTTTGGAATTTCGCATTACTTTGCTTGGGCAAATTCTGTTTACAACGATATATTTACGACGATATATGTGTTTATGTATCATTTCACTTTTGGAGTGGCTATGCAGTTTTTGACGGATACCTATGATTCTCTGTATCCTGCGATAATCTGTCATACGGTCTATGATGCAACGAAGATGATAATGATGGTCTGATTTTTGCGAAAGGGTTATAAAAGGGTAAAGGTATCCCTTCAAATATGAGTAAGAAAAAGGGTTTTGAAGAAGAGGCAATAGAGGAGGAAATATGGCAGGCAGTTATGAACGCCTGTGCTGGAGAAGAGCATCTTCTGGAGACGGTGATGCGTGAACTTGATGTGCTTTCGGAGATTGAGGATGAGGCGAAGCGAAAGGAACTGAATGAACTGATAGCCAAGCATCTCAATGAAATGCATGCTTTAAGGCAGATGCGAAAGATGATGGTAAACAAAATAATAGAACTGCGTGGAGCGAAGGTGAAGGAAGCGGGAGATAAAATCAGAACCACAACGGGAGAGTTATGGTGCTTATCAAAACATTTCCTTCTAATAAAGATTCATTGCTTTGAGACGGCACAGAAATATATGACTCTGGGAGATATGGAAGGAGCGATATTCTTTGTGCAGATAGCAGACAGAATCCACAAAATGTTTCTGGATACGATAGATTACCTTTTTCCAAGAAAGGAAAAATCTTAAATATTTTTTTTCAATTACCTATAATTGGTGATGTTTAATGTCAAGGTTATATTTGGATGCAACAACAGATATGATAAGAACACGAAGAACCGCAAGGGCAAATAAATGGATTTCTGTATCCCTACATTTCAATCCAGAAAATTACAAAGATGCGATACTTATCCGATGTCTTCCTAAAGGTGAGAAAGGAATGCTATGCACTATATTATATAAGGGTGAAAAAATAGGTGAAATTGATGTCTATGAAATAGACCATAATAAGATAGAGGCGGATGTTCGTGGCTGGGCTTATGATGAATATGTGCGTATAGGAAAAGAATAGATGCCGATAGGAATTTATCGTAAAATTTATTAACCATTTTTTCTTTATGTTTTAATAGGGAGGTGATAGAGAGATGGGAAGGACATACTATAAGGTGATAGAGATAGATGATTCGGCTTTCAAGAACATAGATAAATCGCTTGGTAAGATAAAGAAGATAAACATAGATGACTGTTTCAAATGCGATGATGATATACTGATTTGATGGAAAAATTTTAAATAATATTTTTTTATTAGGTTTGTTATGAGAGTAAGAAAATTATTAGTAGGGATTTGCATAGCCATTTTCTTATCAGCAATAGCATCAGCATCAACAATCAAATATACAGCAGATTTTGAAGATGGAACAATACCAGATTGGATTGGAGTTAATAAGGGAGTTTTAGCAACACAAAATGGCAATACTTATCTCAAAATAAACAGAAATCCAACGAACATAACTACGACGACATCTGCTTATAAAATACAATATCCCAATATGAATTGTGATTTATCCAAAATCGTTAAACGAATTGCGGGTAAGATATACTTTCAGATAGATATAGGTTGGGATAACCAATACAACGACATATATGGAAGTATATTTTTGAAGATTTATCCAGACAATGGTTCTTATAAAATCTTAACGGGAAAGTATGATGATTCTTACATTCAAGTTATGATGGAATATTATGGAGAAGTTCAGATGCCAAGTGTGATTAACGCAACGCCAGAACATCGTTTATTTTTAAATATGTTTTTGATTTGGAGAAATCCAAATAATAAGGTCAGTATTATGAAAATTTATGCTGAAGATACTGGATGGTTTACTGGTGATGATGGCTATAAAAACTTAACACGAATAATTAGGGTTAAGATGGAGGTTACCAATGATATGGCAACGATAGATATAACACCGATAGTGCCATATATTAAAAACAAGGTTACGAAAACGATAAATATAAAGAGAATAAACACTTTGAATACTATTAATATTTATGCGTTAAATTTGTGGAATACCACAAATCAGACAGCACCATATATGTATGTAGATAATATAGCAGTAGGATACGAAAAGAAAAGTTTAATTTCATATATGGCAGATATTTGGTGGTTCATAGCCATTATACTTATAGCGACAGTTATAATTGCGGTGATAATTTGGTTGAAAGGATGAATTTTTGATAGAAAAAGAATTTATCGCTTTTTTAAGAAAAATTTAAATATTTTCTTTCCATTACGGTAATAGGTGAGTTATTATGAGGAAGGTAAAGCGATTTGATAAGGCGAGAGAGGAAGATAAATCGGTCAGGGTAATAGTAACTGGCTTTGTATTGATGATGGCGATGATTGGGCTTGGAGCGGGTTTAATGGCTTTACCTACACCGTTTTTTATGGCGATGGCGATAATGCCAGAGGGAGAAACACTCAAAGACAAGTGGAAGAAGATGAGTAAGAAGCAGAAGGGCTTATTTGCGTTGATTATGGTTATACTGTTACCGTTTTTGATGGTAGGGATATTATGGACGGCATTGATAGGTTCTCTGATACTCATAGACCTTATGTTCTTCATTCCGATATTTCTGATAGGTGCGTGGTTCATATTCAGGAAGCCAGAGTATCAGAAGGGAGCATTTACGCAATTTCTGGGTTCAAAATACAGTTTGATGATGGGTGTGATATTGCTTGCTTTCATAATAGGTGTAGCGGTTTGGAATTACTGGGAGTATTATACGGAGAGTCAGTATGGCAATCTTGATATGTCGGAGCAGATGACATCGGTGGTGGATGGGATTCCAATAGGCAATGATACATACAAAGGGTATTTGAACACGCCGATAAGAGGTTCTAATGGAGAGATAATAGACAATGTAACATTTAATCCAAAGAGAACATGGAATGTAACGATAAGAGTTTCGGATGTGTTAAGTCCAGCATGGTTTGGATATAATACAGGAACGCCAGATGTTATAGATTATCTACGAACACAGGTAAAGACAGATGTGAACAATGAAACAAATGTAAGCGAGAACATAGATGTAAAAAACAAATCTCTAATGCTAAAGAAAGTTTATGAGAACTTTACGGTAAAACAATACGGTATGCCAATAGTTAATGCGTTGGTTGTTCTTGAGGGCAAAGCGATAGAAGGAAATGCGAAGGGGATTCCAGAAGGAGAGCCAGCACAGTATGAGCAATATACAGATTCAAATGGAGTGGTTGTTTTCAAAAATGTTCGTGAAGGAATATACATTTTGAGAGTATATGCTTATGGATACAGACCATATATAAGGGAGTTTCCAGTAGTGAATTATACGGTTCAGGGTAGAATTTACAGGATACCGCTTGTTCCTGATTACTACAAGGTGAGGGTTCATTGGGAGGTAAATATAAACACAAAGATGGACTGGATGGTAATAACCACATTTAAGCAGGAACTCTCTAACTCAACGGGGGTGGAGTTCGTAAATGCAACACCGATGAATGATTTTGAAATAATAAACTATACACTTAAACTTGAAAATGATACTTTCTGGAGTAATATGCAGAGGATAAATTCAATGTATGGATGGCTTGGTTTGAATAATCCGAGTTCTCCATTCAGATACATAGGAGAGCAGATGCTATATGCACAGAACAGTATCTATTATCAGTCAATGTATATAAATCCAGCAAACAATCAAAACATATATGGTCATTTCCTATGGTTTGTTGTAGCGGTGGCAGTAGCGGTAGCGGTTGCTGAATATTATTTCTCATCGGTAACGGTAGTAAAAGCAAAAACTATTGAATTGGAGATAAGTGTAGATAAACCAGCGATGGGGCAGGCGGTTAGTGGACATGCACCAGATGTTTATGTATTTACCAGAGGAGGAAATGCAATAGCATCTACTGGAACAACAGCATCTATGATATATCAGGTTGATAAGTTAAGGAATGAGCAGGATAATATGCATTATATAGAAGTAGAGGAGAACAAGATAATTGGAGAAGAAGTATTGATAGTGTTTGCCAAAGATGTTCCGAGTCCTGCAACAATAAAACTCCATGCACATTTAATAGTGCATTGTGATATTGCAGAGAAGAAGGGAGGCGAAATAACAATACAGAACAGAGAAACCAAATTCCATTTTAGTGATGAGATAACATTTACTACCACAGATTTCTCTTTTGCGGAATGGGTATCGTAGGGTGATGCAATTGAGAGCATCTTTGATTTTATTTTTAATTTTTGTAGCGATGGGGTTTGTGGCATATACGAGTGGAGGTCAGGTTGCCCAGAGTTATGGTCAGCAGATATACTATGAAGGGCATCAGATATACATAGCGAGTGCGGAGAGTGGGCAGATAGACGGGAATCCAGCGAAGGTAGTTCATGTAGGATATACGAAGACGGGGACATTCAGGGTAGAAGCGTTATACACCAAGCAATCAATAATAGTTTTGAATCACAATATTCGTGGATATGTGGGGCAGATGTCGTATTATACGGTATCAGGGGATGAGAGAGTTTATGGAGTAGGGGAGAACATAAGTTATCGTGGTATAAGTTTGAGATACGAGGGTCAGGCGGGAAATTATTTGGTTTATAAGGTTGGGAACACATCATACTATCTTGGGGTCGCCCCCTATCAATCCACTTATTATGTTGAGGGGGACAGGGGCTATGCTATAAGTGTGGAGGAGAGTGGTGGTCAGACATACATAAGGGTGGCTACTTTTTTGGTGAAGGAGTTAGCGATAAATTCTGTGGTTTTGTGGGTAATGTTAGCAACGGTTATATATCTGGTTGGCTTTACTATATTGAAAAGGAAGGAGGTGATTTAATTGGGGATAATAGAGAAAGCCCAGAAGGGAGCAGAGAAAGGGATTCTTAAGGCACAGAAAGGCGTGGAGAAGGTAGTGATTCAACCGCTTTATTATAAGTTTGGGGAAGTGAGAAAGAGTTATCCATTGCTTGTAGCGTTGATAATTTTGATAATAGGTGCAATAGTTCTTTGGGTGATAGGGACGGCGATAGTAGGTTTTTTCAAGACACCGCTGGGAATAACTTGTTTAATATGTCTGTTTGCATCAATAGGCATATATGGATATTTACGGTATTTGGGCATAAAGTTATCAGGATGGCTTGGAGCGTTGATAGAGATAGCGTTGATATTTCTGGCAATAATCATATTCTTCGGGGCATCATCGTTGCTTATGTCGTTTTTCATGATGGTTACGCCTATAATCATAATAGGAGCAATAATTTACTTCTTTTACAAACTGGTGAAGGGCATAGAAGACCCGACGATAAAGGCGTTTGCTATGGCTATGGGGATAATCTTCGTCATCTTCATATTCATAGCGAATACATTTCTTGTTCCATACACGGTTGGAAATCAGGTGATAATTCAGATAGACCTGACGAGGACAGAGGAAGCGGGAGTAGAGACAGTGGATATAACGCCGAGAATGTATGAGCCATCATTGACTTGGACAGTATCTACGACGATGAATCCGTATATAGTAACTGTGGGTGAGTTATCACGGCGTATGTGGAAATTCGGAGATGTAAAGGGCTACATAGTGGACTGGAAGTTATATGACCAGAAGAACTACAATAGATTAGTAGCGGAATCTTACAACAACAAGATATACATAGAGAAGGGGGAGACGGAATCGTTATATTCGGTGGTTTATCTGAAATACAGGACACAGCAGGCATTTGATTATCGGCTGGAGATTTATGTTTATGATATGCAGAGACATTTAATAACATCGTATTCGTATCATTACTATGGAACTTGGAGTTAAGTTTCTGGTTTTTTTACTCGTTTTTATTTCTTTTTTGGGGCTGGTTAGTGGAAGTTATGTTAGATATGGTTACAATAGATACATAGAGAGTGAGACGGTTATGCCGATACACACTTGGTCAGCGTATAATTATGCCATGCGGGATTTAGGTAATTATTCTACAAATCGTGATTTTTCATACTGGTTAAATTCCAGCACAGAGGGATTTTCTGTGGATTTCTATTATGAATCGCAGTCAGGAAATTACAATTTGGATTTGGTTTTCAATGATGGATTAGGTGGATATATTCTTGTAGAACTGCGTAATGTGGATGGGAACATGCGTCTGGTAGTTATAGTAAATGGAAGCACAGAGATAAACACGGCTTTGGATTCTGGAACGCACAATCCGTTATATGTGGATTTTGACAGGGTAGGAAACAATACAACGATAAGGGTCTCGTTTATAAAGAACGGGAAGATAGTTAGCAGACATGTAGGAGCAAACATAGGGAAAAAGATACAGATTTGGGCAGAGGCGTATGGTGATGACATAACGGCGGAGGTATTTTGGATAAAGAATGTGAGGATATACTGGGTTGAAGATTACAGCATAGAGATGTATCGTCGCATAGATGTTCAGTTACCGTTATTTTTGATTATGGTTGAGGTAGGAGGTCTGATAGGATGGATTATAGTAAGGGATTAATTGTTTTTCTAATGATTTTTCTAATATCGTTTATGCCGTCATCTGTTGAAGCCAAGACAGTAAAATATGTGTATAATCCTCTGCTATACAGCACGGAAGTATATAGAGGGGAATATACGGATGGAAAACTAATATTTAGTGATGGTCAGGGTTATTATGGAAACAGGAGCATGAGTGCTGTGGTTATGACTTTAGCGGGAGACAATAACTTTTTCTTTGAGTTCAGGGCAGAGCCAAAGCCATATTTCAGTTATGGAAAATACATAGTGAATATCACGGTGGGTGGTTTGGAATTTTCGGTTATAAATGATGCGGATGCTGGAGTGATTATAGCGATTAACAATGAGACGGCTATTTGTTACTATCCTCTGTATTACAGGACGAAGAATATGGATGTGAGTTTCAAACTTATAGATAGGGAGATTTATGTGTTTATCAAGGGGGACATAGCGGGCATAGATGAGAAAATAAAACTGACGCAGGATAATCTAAATATGATGAGGAGTGGCAGAACGAAGGATTACATTCTTTCTGTTTATTTGAACAGCAGGGATGCGGATAGCGTAGAGATAACGAATCTTTATTTTGGGATAGAGAGGAAGGAATCTCCGAGCATATTGCTGATAGTATCGCTAATATCGGGCTTGGTCATAACTTCAGTTCTGATGATGACGAGGCGAGACCGTCTTGTATCAACCTCATACATACTGGCTTTTATGTTATTTCTGATAGTATTATCCATTTTGGATATAGAGGGGGCAATAGTAGGATATATAGGCATTGTGGGAGTAGTGGGAATAGGAATGTTCCATCAATATTTTGTGGATAGATTTGTTGGAGAGAAGGGAGAGACGAATTTTCTAATAATAGCGATTATGTTAGTAATATCAACGGTTCTTATGATAATTCAGGGTTCGCTGGCAGAAACGATAGCGGAGGAACAATTCACTTTGGTATATGTGAGTGGGATGTATCCAGATAATTATGTTCTGTATGATTTATCACAGTCGCAATGGGCTTATGTTATTCTCTTTGTATCGGCGATAATGCTATCAATACCCAATGGCTATTTGAAGTTAATGAGTTATCCGTTGATAGTTTTGGGAAGCATGCTGATTTTTTACTATACAATTCCCAGATTAGCGGTTGCGGTTTTGATTGGGATAATGAATGCGATGATGGTATTTTTAATAGATTGGAGATATATAGGAATAGATGAAGAAACACGAAAGTATTTATTGATGGTTTTATTTGGAGAGGCGGTGATAACTGGATTTGTTCTGTATTTCTCTGTTTGAAAGGAAAAATTTATTTACCTTTGAGTCATTATCTATAATATGAGAAAGATAGGTATAGTTTTATCTGCATTGTGTGTGGTGATTATGCTGATAAATACAGCGAATGCAGGAATAATTTTGAGAGATAGTTTATTCACGGATTTTGAAGATAGGCAAATTCCAGATTGGATGAAGAAAGCGGGTTATGTAAGATTTAGTGATGAAGCAAACAATACCTATCTAAATTATAGTGGAACAGGGGCATTTACAACAACAATAGGGAATTTTATAAATTCATCGTATTCACATATAAGAATATCTCCTTTGTATATTACTACGAACTACGATATTTGGGCAATAGAGTGGAATATGAAAATAGGATTGGAAAAAATGACTGGTTTATGGTCTCCAATAAATAAGATATGTGTTGTATTATATCCATACGGAAATTTAACAAATCAAACAATATCATATAATCCTTGTGGTTATGTGTATATTGAATTACGATGGTCTTGGAATATAGATAACAATGGTTTACTGCATTATCATATTGTTGTTTCTATACATAGTTATAATACTGAAGGATATAGATTTAACTATGCAATCTATATACGGGATAAAACGGAGGATGGATATGGTGGATATGATTGTGAAAGAATGGTTCATAGATTCATCTTAAATTTAAGAATAAACTCAACAAAGATAAATCAAACTTATTATCCTCTGTTAAATGTAACACTTCAGCCGATTCAACCATTTAAAGAACATGAAAGACATTTTATTACACCTTTAAAGCCAACATGGGTGGGCAAACAGATTTTAGACCCTAAAACATTCAAAAGTATGGTTTTATTTATTTATGCTACATCAACATCTGGACAGAGTATAACAAGTTTGGGATATTTGGATAATGTAACAATGAATCTATACGAGGGAATTCCAGAAATTCATGATGGGGGTGGTGGAGGTGGAGGAACTGGTGGAAGTGGAGGAACTGGTGGAAAAACAATTTGGGACACACTCAAGGACTGGTGGTGGTTAATTCTGTTATTAATATTGATAGCGACAGCGTCAATAATATATTACTATTACAGGAGGAAGAAATATGCGGAGATATATTAGTTTTCTAATAATCTGTATTGTATCAAGTGGATTGGTTATGGGTCTTCCAGTCAGAACATACTATGAAGGATTTAGTAGTGGAATCTCGTTGCCGTTATGGGTATGGGAAGGAAATGCCAGCATAGATATGGCTTGGGATGGTAATGCCCTGTATCTGTATATGGATAATGGGACGGCGAGATTGGACATATACAATGTGGATGAGCATGGAAATAAGATATTTGAGTATTCAAATATAAGGAAAATCCATTATGAATTCTGGATTACGGCGACAGATGAGGTTACGGGCTATATAGAATTCGGGATAGGGAGTTTAATAGGCGAGAACAGGGTTGAGGGAAATATATTCAAGGTGCAATTTGATGTAGTTCCGCAAACTTCAAATTATTCTTCATTGCTGGTGAAATCTTTGATAGTGATATATGCATCCGCAGAAGGAACGGAGAATATTACAACGATATTTTCAACGGATACATTGATTAGCGGAAAGTTCATACTGGATATAAACCTGTATTCCTATCCGAAATCTATACAGTTCGGATTCACATATCCGATAGATGATGCAGGAAACACAGAATATTTACCTTTAATTCTTGAAAATCCCTCACAAATAGGGAAAGTATCAGTAGAGCCAAAAGTAGGGATAAATCCCTCACCGATATACATCTATTCATCAATGAGCAATCCATATTCCAATCCAGTTCAGGCAGGATTTATCCTTGACAATGTGAATATAGATTATCTCGGCTACGGAACACAGGTGGGATTTCCAGTTTACTATCTGATTGGTCTTGGATTTGCGGTAGCCGTTCCTATTCTTGCATACGAATACGCAAAAAGAAGAAAAGGGCAGGGAGGGATTTGAACCCTCGTCTTTCGGGATTTGCAGTCCCGTGCATAGCCACTCTGCCTTCCGAAACAGTTAAATATTAGATAGACATTAGGGTATATTGATGGAAAAACATTACACGATGAAGGAGGCATCCAAAATTCTTGGAGTTACAGTTAAGACACTTCAGAGATGGGATAAGCAAGGTATAATAAAGTGCATCAGAACGGCTGGTGGAAAACGAAGAGTTCCTGAATCAGAGATTAGAAGGATTCTTGGTTTAACAGAGAACAGAAAGATAATTGGCTATGCAAGAGTTTCATCTCATACTCAAAAGGATGATTTAGAAAGGCAGATGGAGATGATAAAGAAGTATGCAAGAGATATGGGATTAGAAATAGAGATATTGAAGGATATAGGGTCTGGCTTAAATGAAAACAGAAAAGGTTTCAGAAAACTCATTGAAATGGTCAAAAATAAAGAGGTATCAAAGGTTATTATAGCATATCCTGATAGATTGACGAGATTTGGCTTCAAAACATTAGAGTTCTTCTTTAATAGTTATGGAACTGAAATTGTTATCTTAAACAAAGATGAGAAAACACCACAAGAAGAACTTGTAGAAGATTTAATTACAATAATCTCGCACTTCGCTGGTAGGTTATATGGTATGAGAAGTCATAAGTATAAGAAAGTGATGGAAGATGCAAGAAGATTATTTAAAGAAAGTAGTTAAGGCATATTCGGTAGAACACAATTATGATTTGGACAGGTTTATTTCAGATTATATTTGGCTTCTTAATGCAATAATGAGAGAGATATGGAACAATATACGATGGAAGGAGAAAAAGGTCAAAGGGAAGAAGAGAATTCTTCCAGTAATACCTAATAGCAAGGAATTCAAAAGAAATCTTCGGAATTCTGCGTTGAAGGACTGGAAGTATGCATCGCATTATGTAGATAGTGCAATAAATACAGCGTATTCAATACTGAAATCTTGGAGGAAAAGATACAAAAAAGGGCAAGCAGGTAGAAAAATGCCAGTAATAAAGAGGGAGTTTATCTATGTCAAGACGACGCTGTTTTCATATAGAAACGGTGTAGTTAAAATAACCATAGTTCCGAGAAAATACTATGTGGAGTTTGACCTGAAACAATACTGGTTCTGGGATAGAGTTAAGAACTTGAATCTTGGAGGTATAATTTTGAAAAAGGACAGCATTACATTTACATTCTGGACTATGAAGGAACTCCGTATTAAAAATCCTGTTGGGTGGGATGCAAATCTGATGTCGTTTGATGGCTACGATGGACAGCAACATTATAAAGTATCCTTGAAAGATGTCTATACTATTCACAGAGAGTATGAACTCAAGAGGAAAAGAATTCAGGAAAAAACACAGAAAACTAAACCAAAAACTTATAAGAGGTTAATGGCAAAATATGAACACAGAGAGCAAAACCGAGTGGATGATTTCCTGCATAAAATCTCAAAATCCCTATCCGATAGAAGCCATGTATTTGAAGACCTGACTTATATGAAAAGAAACTGCAAATCCAAATCCAGAAAAAGAAACAGACAGTTATTCAAGGGCGACTTTATCAAATTGCAAAAGATGATTGAATATAAAGCGAACTGGAATGGATATAATGTTGCTTATGTTCCTCCGAAAAATACCTCAAAGTCCTGCTCCAGATGTGGGTTTGTTGTAGAGACCCGAATAGGAGCGGTCTTCACCTGTCCGAACTGCGGACTGGTAATGGATAGGCAGATGAACGCATCCATAAATATCTTCAGAAAAGGACTTGGTGTGTGGGGACTTGGGGTTGCCCCGAATGGGGACGAGACCGATGACATGCTCCCGATGAACCCAGAGGGAGTGGAGGTTGATGTGTCCCAAAGCGTAGGTGTGTCTATTAATGACCACCTACGCTAAACCCCACCTGCCCGAAACGGTAATACAATTTTGATATTTTATTGTTTCGGAAAGGTTTATATAGAATAATTCATTTATGGTATATCGCTTATTCGTCAATCCCGTAGGGGTAATACATCACGACCCCACCCTTTTTTAAAAACGAATACTTATCCGTCATCCTCCCGTTTTGGGAGAACGACGGAGGGTATGCTGAAAAACATAATATCGGCGAAGTATATAAAATTATCGCAGAGAAAAATTTTATATTTAATGAAACAATTACCATAATTGGTGATGCAAAATGGTGAAGAACCCTCGTTGGTTTAATGTAATACCGTTGGGAGATAAGGTTTTAGTAAATGTGAATAAGAGAGTGCCATCAATCTTAAAAGGATTTCTTAAAGAAACAGCACCTCGTGTTTTAACTGATTATGAAAACATAATATGTAGATACGAAGGGATAGAAGATGTGATAATATGTTTATCTCCATCTGGCAAATGGGATGGAGAAAATCTTGCTGATGTAATTAAGATGGAGTTATATGATTGGGAAACAGAATCAGGAATGAACTATTTGATAAATGAAATTTGGGACATAAAATCCAAAATAGAAAACATCTGTGAGTTACTATAAATCAAATAAAACTCTTTTTTTGAAAAATTTAATATATGATAATACCATTACCTATAATTGGTGATGCAAAATGAATAAAAATATATACTTTCTTGGAGGAAGGGTAATTTGCGAAAAACAGAGCGATGGAAAATACAGGTGCGTATTGAGACCATTTTCGTTTTTTGAGAAAGAGTTAATGGAAGTGGGACAGAAATATCTGGAAACACACAGAAAAGGGGAAATATATCTTGGAGAATTCAAAGATTTGGATTTCGGTGCAGATTCAGTTTTCATAGATGACAAAGGGAATGTAAGAGCGATGTTTCTTGGAAAGAAAAAGAGGGTCTGTGTAATACACGGTAATGAAGTTCTTGCTTGTGGTCTATCTGTGGAAGAAAAACCTTAAATATTTTCTTTCCATTACCATAATTGGTGATATGTTATGGTTAATGTGGAGAAACTCATTGAGGAATATAGAGAAAGTCCCGATTGCGAGGTAAACGAAACGGATTATGAGGTTGAAATTGAGTGTTCCAGATTCGGAGTGAAGGAAAAGATATACATAGATAAGGATGAAGGGAAGATTTACTACCTATCGTATGATATAGATTCTGATGAGATTCCAAATATAACAGCAGAAGCACAACATGATGCAGTTCCGTTTGATTTGGAGGAATTGAAGGAGGATTTAGAAAGAATGATTGGCAAAGAAGAATTAGAGAAGGCGAACAGAGAGGCAGTTATGGAATGTAGAGGTCGTAAAGGTGAGGAATTTGAAGATTGCGTATATGATAAACTCTACGATGTATATATAGATGCTATGGAGAAATATACAGAAAGGGAAATAAGGGAGTGGAAATCTCAAAAAGGAAGTTCAATGAACATAGACCATTTGGTGGTAACCAAAAAACCAGTCGTGGCAGAAGAATGGTGTCCAGTAAATATTCCACACTACCACTATTACAAAGCAGTTCAATGCGAAATTCCGATAGGCATTCCAGATGATAAGTGGGATGATGTCATAAACTGGTGCGAGAAACTTTGAAGAAAAACCTTAAATAATTTCATTCCATTCCCATAATTGGTGATAAAAATGGTGATAGAGGAAAGATTTGAAAAGATTTGTGAGGAATTTGGTGGAGCATACTTTGAAGCAGAACATGGAGGAGAATGTGTGGTAAGTGATTATAATGATTTTGTTGCTCTTGGGAATTGGTTGAGGAAGCATTTACAGGAAATTTCTAAAGAAAATAAAGAATTGGGAGTTATGTTTGAATTTCATACAGGCGAAGAAAATGGCGAATACAATATATATAACAGGGGAAACCACCTTTATCTGGAAGGAGTAATTGAAAAATTCCTTGATTCAGCAGAGGGTCTTGGATATTATATTGAGAATGTATTGATGGAGGAGTTTAACATACCAGAGAAAGAAGCGTTAGATATTGCAGAGAATGTCAGAATAAGCGAAGCAGAAATGAAGACATCGGGCATATACAAAGCAAATAAGGAATACATAGGAGACATAAAATGTGAGGTATATCTTGATTGGGATTATGATGTATATACGGCGAAATGCTCATCTGAAGCGATAGATATAACTTATTCAGACATTTCTTCAGCGATTGAAGATATAGATTACAATTTAAGCAAAATTACCGAAGAAGTGAGTGAAAAGTTCCATACCAATCTTTATGAAGAAATAAAAAAAGTGGTAGAAGAATGGAAGAAGAAAAAATCTTAAATACTTTCTTTCCATTACCATAGGTGAGGTGATGTGAAATGGTGATGAGTTTCGCCAAGATGTGTCTTGCGGAGAGTTCCAAATATTGTGCTGGAAAGAAGGGTAGAGAGTATTACGAGTGCAAAAGGCAATATGTAGAGGAGTGCAAAAAGAGATACTATGCACAGTTCCAAAAATAAATGCGATTAGATTGCAGAAGGACACAACGGAAAATACTTTGCACCCTCCACGATGGAAGGAGGAAATTCTTTGAGGTAGATGGAGTTATAGATTTTGAAGGGAATTTTTCTGAAAATTTTTCTGGAGGAATAGACGATTTTGATTTTATTTTTGTAGGAAACAAGAAGATTCTTATTCCAAAACGAGAAGTTCTGGAGCGTTTTATAGGAGCGGACAGAGAAAACTTCTACATAGGAAAGATATTTTTGGAGGGAGGAAGATACGGGATATACTTGGAAAAATGTCCATTAAATAAGAATTTTTGCGAATCTATAAGGATTGGTATGGAATATGATTACAGGAAAGCGGAGGAGAAATTGCGGAATATGAAATTTGGAGAAAATATTTAAATACTCCTTTTTCATTACCATTTATAGGTGATGAGATATGGAGCGAGTAGGGTTGCTTGAGCCGAAGTTACAGGTTAAGCGATGGACACCAGAGGAAGTATGCAGATGGATGGCGGATGTTCGCAAGGTCGGTGGAATTCCGATGTTCAAGACGAAGTATGCGGGGGTCAGGTTTTCCAAAGACGGAGAGTATTGTGTTCTGGCGATAGGATGGGGAGCGAGAGGAAAGGCGAAGTCGGTATGGTTCTGTGGAGTTCCAGAGGAAGTGATAAAGGACATGGAGGAGAAGCCAGCGGATTTCCTGCGAGTATTGAAGATGTGTCCTCTTGAGATAAGGAAGGAGATAGAGGAAGCACCGCCTCCACTCTGAATTCTTTATTTATGAGAATTTTTCAGATAGGAGAGATATGAATTAATTTTGCGATAAAAAATTTTTAATACGATAAAATCATTACCTTTTTTGGTGATATACTATGAGGAAGATGATAGTGGGACTGATAGTTATGGCGATGCTTGTTGGGACGGTCATGGCAGTTCCTGTGAAGACATTGATAGAGGATTTTGAGGATGGAGCGTTGGATTACTGGTTGAAGGCGAAAGAGCCATATACATTCACCACAGAGAATGGAGACAAGAAACTATTGATGAAACTCACGAATAAGTCAGCGGATACATTGGGAGAGGCGGAGCAGAAAATATCGCATATATCGTATGGCAGTATATATATGGAGAGTTCGGATGTGATAGAGAACTGGACATACACGGAGGTAGGAGAGTTTGGGTTCAAGAATCACACCATACTTGGTGAGGCGACAGAATTCGGGATAACTGGAGGATTTTTCAAGGAAGCGAATAACAAGACGCAATCGGTAGATAATTATGTGGTTCAGTTCATGATAACATTTTATAGGTCAGGTGCATCTCTTTATATGAGTGCGAGGATAATGTTCAATAATGAGAGCGGTTACAATTATGTAATTCTTTATACTCACACATATACAGATTACAACAACACGCCGATAAGGTTCTGGGTAAGTTACAATGTAACGAAGACGGCGGTTACGATTCACTTAAAATCCACAGACAAGGAGGCGTTTGATAACATAACTGTGCTTACAGGGTTTAACATAACAGACCTAACGAAACTTGAGTTTTTCGTTGCGGGTTCAAGTGATATATACACGGGCTATGGGGTAGTGGTGGATGACATCAGTTACACGGTTAAGGGAGAGGAAGCGGTGAAGCCGAAGGGGATACTGGAGATGATACAGGAATACTGGTGGGTCATAGCGACAGTAGTGATAGTGGCGGTAGTGGGGGTAGTGATATGGAGAATCTACGGGTATTGACCTCCACTTTTCTAATTTTCTTTTTGTTAGTATCAATAGTTTCTGCAAGTTTGATAGAGAATTTTGAGGATGGGGAGATAGCGGATTGGATAAAGGCGAAATCTCCATACACAGTAGGCACGGTAGATGGAAATAAGGTATTGGAATTCAAATACTCATCTACGGATGTAAATCCGTATATAAACACGCTTGGTGATATAGAGGATAAAAAGCGGTATGTGGCGTTTGGCAGTCATTTCATACAGGATAAGGAATTGCTTTACAAAGACAGATTAAAGATTTCGTTTGAGATGGGGTTAATAAACAGGTCATATTTATCTAAATTGGGGAATGCGAGTATAGACACATGGTCATTTGTGGTATATGTATTTGGTTCGGGAACGAACAAATCCACAGACATATATGATGCCACATTCGTGGTAAGGGTTTCTTATGGGGTTAGTTCCAGAACGATGTCGGTCTATCTTCAATATTTAAACAGGACTGGGTCAGGTTATGAGATACTGTTTTGGTATAGTAAGACATACGCAAACATAACGGACATACCGATAGATTTGTATATGGTTTTTGAGTTTAATAGGAGTGCGGAGAACACGACATATATAGGGTTTGACATTAGTGCCTTTGACAATACTTCGTTTAAGAAGAATATTACTCTTATAGGGTATTATCCGTATAGTAACTATACGGATATGGAGTGCATAGTTTATGGTGATGTGAGGTTTGTGGATGCGAATCCATCGGACATTGCCGACATTTACTGTTTATTTGTGGATGACATAGGGCTTTTGACCAAGCCGAAGCCGAAGGAGACAGTTTGGAGCAGATTTGTATCGTTATGGTGGGCATATTTGATAGTTATTGCTGTGGTAGTGGGAGTGATAATATGGAAATGGAGATATGGAAAGTTTTGACGGTTTTAGCGACTTTAGTTCTGGTATCGTCTGTGGTTTTGGGAGCGACGAGTGTAGATTTGTATCAGACGGGCTTTGAGGATTACAGTATTCCTAACTGGATGAAGAAGAAGGGAAATGAGATATTCAAATTGGAGAATGGAGTTAATGTATATTTACGAGGGGATGATATGGAGGGAACGAATAACTACTACAATTTGTCGTATTTTGAGAATACCTTTACACATGTTAGATACAGTCCGTATTATTTGGATAAGGAATACCAAGAGATAAGGAAACTGGGGACGGAGATGATAGTAGGTCTTGAGGACGGAAATATAACAAAAGTAAACAACATATTTATCAGAGCGTATCCGTATGCGAATAGGTCTTGGTGGAAAATATCCACAGATGGAGGATATGGGACATTTACATATTTTGTAAAGACAGGTGCAGGGGATTCTAATGCAATATGTGAAATAAGGATAGAGTTTTATTCACAATCGTCAGGTGCAGATTGGATTTATCACAGCAATGTATATTTAACATATCTGAAGGATGAGAATGGAACATTAGGCACAATAAACATATACAGCGAGAGCGTAACAAATGATTATCAAAATCTAACTCATAGATACAGAATAAAAATAAGCATAGAACCGAGGGATAGCGATACATTGGTAGAGGTATCTGTAACTCCGTATTCTCCAGAGGTAAAGGATACAGTAACGAGGACGGTAACGGCTACAAAGATATGGAAAGTTCTATATGGTCATTACTACTATATGAATTCAGATGCCTTAAACACCACAAAGTTCATCATATTCAAGTATGGAGATGCAGTATGTCCAAATCCACCAGAATATTCATATCTGGATGATGTAGCGATGCTAATAACCTATTACAAGGAGGAAGCGGGTGGTGGAGGTATAGGTAAAGAGAAGGAGAAGGGGATACTGGATTACATAATGGACAACATACTGCTGATAATAATAACTGTGATACTGGTGGCGACGGCGATTTTCTTCTGGAGGATGAAGCGTCGCTGAAATTATTGTTATGTTTTTCTGCAAAATTATGTTGCATTTTTCAGATTTTATGTTGTATTTTTTGAGAGAATTTGGGAAAAAACGAAACATAAGCGAAGTTATGTTTCATTTTCCCGATAGGAAAAAATCCTTAAATAATTTCTAACAATTATGTTCAATAATGGAAGAAGCGTTGAAGATGCGTATAGATTATTTGTCCACATTACCAGAGGATGAGGTTAGAGAGATAATAGAGAGTATGAATTCTGAATTTCGTTTGGAGTTGGCGAAATCCCCGTATTTGGAGAGGTGTGGTAAAGTTTGTTATAAGGTTTTGAGCGAAGATGAAGATTGGGCAATTCGTGAAGCGATAGCAGAGAGGGATGATTTGGGAGAAATCTGTCCTGAATGCATAATAAAATTGGCGAGGGATGGAGATAGTAGTGTCAGAGAAGCGATAGCAGAGAGGGATGATTTGAGCAAAATCTGTCCCAAATGCATAAGAGAATTGACAAAAGATGATGATTTTCTGGTTCGTTGGAGGATAGCGAAGCGAAAGGATTTAGGCAAAATTTGTCCAGAGTGTGTCAGGAAATTAGCGAAGGATAAAGAGTGGTTTATTCGTGAAGCAATAGCGGAGCGAGAAGATTTATCGCAGGTCTGTCCTGAATGTGTGGAATGGCTATGCAATGATGAAGATGTGCGTTCTCTAATAGAGAGGAGAGGTCTCTGCAAAAAAATCTTTAAATAATTTCTTTCAATTACCATAATTGGTGATAGGTATGGAAGAAGCAGAGAAAATGCGATTAGATTTGCTTGATTCGGAGTTTGGGACTACTGAAAACTTTTTGCGGTATCTACTTAAGGGTCTTCCAGAGGATTTGGTAAAGAATATAATTGAGCGAGAGTTATATGATTGTGATGTAAAGCCAGATACGAAACCAAGCGAGTATATAAAAATCTGTTATAAGGGAGAGATAGATTCTGAAGACCTCATACCAATAAAAGATAAAACAATTAGGGATATATATCATGGACTATGTGTTTTATGTGAGACCACCTATGAAATATTGCGGGACATTTCAGATGAGAAGTTATCGGAAGTAGGAGATTGGATAGGGGATTCGGTAGCACATATTTTCAATAAGAAATATGTGGCAGAGCAATATGATGTCGGTGATTTATGTGGAAACGGAGAATGCATGGAGGTAATGGTGAACACAGAACCATGCGAAGTGTATTATAATGAGGATGATGGAGACATATTCTTCACCTGTTGGGGATGGAGAGATATGGATAGATTAATGGAATGGGAGCAATTGAGACCAGACAGCGGAGATGAAATTTTGGAACATTTCTGGGATGAGAAGGTCGGTGATATTATAGAGGGTGGAATAGATAAAATGCTGGAGCGTTATGTTGATGAGGTATCTGAAGGATTGGCAGAAGAACTTTACGAAGAACTCCTTGAAAGGTATTCGGAGCATTATGAAAGTTTTGAAGAAAATTATGGATATTATGTTGATGAGGAAGACATAGAGAAATTCAGGAAAGAAGTAGGGGCAGAGCCAGAGTATATTAGGTGGGAAACTTACATCTACATTGCACCGAGAGAATGAGATATATTTATATATCTTTTTTCCATTACCTTAAATAGGTGATGGAAATGCCGTATGGGAGACCTTTAACGGAGGAAGAAAGGAGAGCAAAACACATGTTCATATATGGGGAAGAACCACCGAAGGAGAGGAGGCGTAGGAATCAAAGGATAATCAAAAGATTTTATGAGACGGAGGATGATTACTGGTGGGACAGTAAGAGGCAGGAACTGGTTATAAAGGGTTATGACCTTCCACCGAATCCAGAGGAGGGTGGAGAGCCGATATGGGGCATAAGAGAACTTGCGAAGGCACATCCACAGGAAGTCAGAAGGTTATTCTGGCAATGTTACTGGCAGGCGATGGGCAAATATCGTGGTTTTCATAAGCCGTTGAGTGAGCAGGCGTGCAAACTGATAGAGATGACCTGTTATGGAGAAGGAATCTGCAAGCGTGGAGGAGGTTTATACAGAGAGATTTTTGGAGTGGAGCATCCGATAAAGGAGATTGAGGTCAAAGGTTTAAAAAAGAGGTGAGAGATATGGGAAGGAAATATCTTCTTTCTGCTTTTTCTCCGAAGATGGTCAAGAACGAAGCGATATGGTTCATAGAGATTCCTGTGGAGGATGCAATAGATATATGGAACAAGATGTATGAAGAACCAGCGGAAAAGGAGATAGTTATAGGGCATCAGGGGACAGCGGATTTATTCCGTGAAGCGGGTTTTAAGGGAGTTCGTGGAGCGGAGCGAAAGCCAATAACATTAAGGGAGGGTGATGAGGGCATAATCTGTATGCCTTCATTCAGACCTCCAGAAGGCAAGGTTTACACGAGGAGAGAGATGGAAGAATTGTTCAAGGAAGGTAAGATAACCTGTTATAAATTTAAGGTTCTGAAGCCAAGTGAAGTAGGTGTATGGGAATGGTGATGGAGACAATTTATAATCCATCTCGGTTAAAAACACAGATAGAAGATGCATATAAATTGATGAAGGATGCAAAGAAACGGGGATGTGATGCATTGATAATTGAAGATGGGACTAACATTGTGCTTTATGACATAGCGATGGATAGTTTGTATATATACGATATGTCCATTGAAAAACTGTCTGTTATGGATGTTGTTAAACGCAGAACTGATATGCATAAGTTTTGTATTTATACGAAATTGGATGAGGGAGAATTCAGATTAGATGAAATAGCAGAATTTTTTGTATCACCTAAAACCAGACAATTAGAAATAGAACTGAAAGAACTATATGAACCTATTGAATTTAATAAAAATTATCGGAGGCGATAGAAAATGTTTGAAAAGGAATATGAAAGGATGAAGAAAATCCGAGAAGAAGTATGGTTTGAGGTTTGGAGAGACCCTGATGCTCTCCAAAAAGCGATGAGATTATGGAAAGGGGAGTGATATAGATGGCAATAGAGATAAGGGATGTTTGGAGAGGGAAGCGAATAGCGGTTAAGAAGGGCAGGAAAACGAAGTTAAGCATAAATGTCTATGAGAGTTATGTAG
>Ga0190314_1000183_pt1 | contig 24944 bp, 28 predicted proteins | sample 4870071112_MG_FD_165055 | JGI IMG/M metagenome (GOLD analysis project Ga0190314, IMG submission 165055) | Hydrothermal vent sediment bacterial communities from Southern Trench, Guaymas Basin, Mexico - 4870-07-11-12_MG | ecosystem: Environmental > Aquatic > Marine > Hydrothermal vents > Sediment ...
AAAAGGCGATTCGGATGGAAGATAAGGCAGAGAAGAGAAGACAGGAGAGAGATGGCTGTTTTCGCTATAGGTGTCCTTCATAATGTTTTCAGTGTGAGGGGGGTCGGATAGTTTTGTCCCAATGCCGTAGGGGCATGTATGTCGGGCAGGATAAGTATCGGGCTGTTCAACACATATGACCGCTCAAAATTCAGGGAAGCACACCGCAGGGCACTTGCGAGAGCAGCGCCTCTTGCGATGGCATTCGACTTCAATCTCGTAACATTCGGCTTTCCATTCCCGGAAGATGAAAGAACACCTCTGGAAATCGCAAGATTCGTGGCCGATTCCACAAGCATAGGCTCCGGCGGAAAGTACTTCGTGGAACTTGCCGAGGCAGGGCGCTTTCACTACTTCGAACTGCCCAAATCCGGTTTTCCTCCCCAGTTCGGCACAGTAGTCATAACCACGAGCAGACCCGAGATGCGGGAAATAAGAGTTGAAGAGATCGGAGAGCGCTCCCTCTCCGGTGAATCTTTCCTTCTCGTGTTCGGTCTCGGGCCGCACGGCATGAACAGGAAAGAGAAAAGACTTGGAAAATACCATCTCGACCTGATAGGAAAAGGAATATCCATGGAGACCTGTACTGCGATGGGTTCGGTTTCGGCGGCGGTATGGAAATCCGTCAGATAAGGTCTTTCATCCTGCCTTTCAGAAGCCGCTTCGATGTTGCCATGAATGATATGGAAAAGAATATCAGAACTATTGTGGCAAGGTCCCATGTATTAAGTACGAGGCCCAGGGCAAGACCTGCTGCAGGAGCATGCTCCGTGTCCGTTATCACCATCGTGAATATGGAGAACCCTACGGCTAAGGCCGCCATCGATATCAATAACGGATGAGCCGGTATATGTGCCAACAGTATCTCATGTTTTGCGATGATGGAGGAGGAAATGCCTATCACCATGCTCACCATATAGCCTCCCAGCAGCCTTCTGGGAGAAGAGCTCTCGGAATGCGGCATGGTAAATCCAACGAAGGCGCTTGATGCAAGTGCTGCGATGAGCGCTGTTTCAGTGACGATGTCCAGAACCAGCAATATGACGAATATCATGAAACCTGCGAGAGCGCCTTGGATAACATATGGCCACGGGTCATCCCTGAACTTTTTGTCTATCAGATGCACAGAGGGTGATATCCCCCGGATTAAAACACTTTTCTCATATCCCTCATATCAGGTCTATCATCCACCTCTCGAATATCTTCTTCGACAGTGTAAGGAACATTATCCCTGAAAATATGAAGACCAGCGTCATTATGTCCCATGCGTTCATAACGAGGCCTATGGCTATGCCTATTCCCGGCGCATGCTCGGTATCCGTTGCAGCCATTGTGAATGCCGCTGTCATGAATGCGAGGAATGCGAAGAACGCCGTGAAAGACTGGCCGCTAACAGATATGCCCATGCCCTCGAAAAAGGCGGGCATGCCGTTATCTACGGCACATACGACTGCCGGACTGTGATATATAAAACTGAATATGATGCCTGCCGCGACACCCACGACATATCCTCCGAGCATCGGTCTTGGGTCTGTCGCATGGGAATCAGGGACGGTGAACGCGACAAAAGCGCTCGATGCCAGCGCTGCCACCAATGCAGTCTGTGTGTATAGATTAAAAGCGGCAAAGATGAACATCATGAACACTCCTGCAATCGTTATCTGGACGATGTACGGCCAAGGTCTGATTTCAAAATTCGGGTCAAATAACGCCATGCCTGTGGATATGCCCTCTCTTAAAAAAGATTATCTCTTCTTTCTTATCAGTCCCAGCCCTACGACAGGAGCGAGAATGTATATTGCGTCGCAGGGACCATAGTCATAATAATCGTAATAATGATGCTGATAAATCGTTTCCGTATCCACTATTTCTCCGCCGTATGTCAGATTCAGTTCAACTCTATCAACAATGTGATACTTTGTGATGTTCCTCTGAACATACTCGACATCTCCGTCAGGTCCGTAAACCGTCTCCCAGTATGTGTCCTGATATGCTTCACCTCTCGCCTCCATGGAAAAAACATATGTTTTAACGCTCATACCCGGAAGTACATCTATTCGATAGACAGTTCTGTTCTCATAGACTATGCCGATGCCCCGGGCATCACGAAATCCGTTGTTGACGAGCGTTATGTGTACCGTGACTGTCAGGCTTTCACTGCTCTCCTCCACCATGTAATTGTCTCCTCCGGAGTAAAATTCCGGCATAGCGTCCATATGCTCGGAAACCGCAACTGCACCTACAACGAGGAGATAGAGCGCAAGTATCACCATCAGTATGTCCAGCCAACCGGAGTTTCTTTTTACGATGCTCATGTTGGAATACGGACCGAAGAAGATTATGAGTATCGGGAACAAAAATCCGTAGAACGCCGTCATGGCCAGAGGAAACCCTACGCTTATCGTTCTGCCCAGAGGAACTAAGAGAAACGGAACTATAAGCCCTGATGCGCTCAGCAAAAGCATTGCATCGTAGCGTACGGAGAACTTTTTTTCCTCTTCTCTCATGGCTATCATGATGAATGTTTCAAGAAGGGAGAAGAAAAACACGCTTATGGATATCTGAATCCAAAAATTCTCCGGATTGTCCGTGAAATAATGAATTAGAAGAAAGACTAAGACTGTCTCTGTCAGACATACGCTTTTCAGAAGCATTCCTGCCGTACCGTGTCTTCCGTTCTCCACGGCAATAGAATAAGAACGGCATTTAAAAAACTTTCCCTGCGAAATCATTTATATGCCATGCATATGCACCCTCATGAAGTACTCCGATGCAGGCGTTGACTTCGAGAAGGAAGGCGAAACAATAGATGGCATAGTCTCCGCATTGAAGTTCGAAAGAGAGGGTTTGGGTTCGCCAATCATTCTTCCCGGAGGGTTCTCCGGATTGATAGACTTCGGGGATGTCTATCTTGCGATGGCAACGGATGGCGTAGGCTCAAAGATGCTCATCGCAGAAGCGATGGATAGGCTGGATACCGTTGGAATAGACTGTATGGCAATGAATGTCAATGACCTGATATGCATAGGTGCCGAACCCTTGGCGTTCGTGGATTACTTTGCTGTTGAAAAGCATGATGATGAGGTTGCCAAACAGATAGGGAAAGGTCTTAACAAAGGTGCCGAGCTCGCCAATGTTTCCATAATCGGAGGTGAAACCGCCACGCTCCCCGACATGATAAAAGGATATGACCTCGCAGGTACCGCTCTGGGGTATGTTAAAAAGGACATGGTGATAACAGGAGAGAAAATAGTGCCGGGAGATGTCATCGTAGGGCTTCCAAGTTCCGGCCCGCATTCAAACGGATATACGCTGATAAGAAAGGTCATGGAAAAGGCGGAAATCTCCTACCATGATGATTTCAAGGGAAGGAAACTAGGCGATGTCCTGTTGGAACCGACGAAAATCTATGTCAGAGATATCATCGCTCTGCTCAAAGAGGGTGTTGAGGTTCACGGCATGGCACACATAACCGGCGGAGGATTGAGGAACCTTCTTAGGCTGAAGGCGGGGGTCGGGTTTGTCATGGACGACCCGATGGACCCTCTGCCGATATTCGGAGCCATTCAAGAGTGGGGTGGAATAAGTGACGAAGAGATGTATCAGACATTCAACATGGGAATGGGCTTTGCCGTAATTCTGCCTGAAAACGAGGCATACAGGGTTGCGGAGCGCATAGATGGTGCGAAGCTCGTAGGAAAGGTCGAAGATGGAAAAGGTGTTGAAATAGCCCCGCTCGGAATAAGTTACGAGGAATATCTCTAAAACTTTTTAATCGGAGAACCATTGCGGACCATGACCGAATATCTATATATGAAAGACGCGGATTCCTGCTATATCAAAGAATTCAAGGCCGTTGTAAAGGATACCGGAGAAGACTGGGTTATACTGGATAGGAGTGCGTTCTATCCCGAAGGAGGGGGCCAACCCACGGACAGGGGAAAAATTGAATGGGATGGGGGAGAAGCGAATGTCGTCAGGGTCACCAAAAGAGACGGCGGAAGACATTATCTCGAGGGGGCCGTACCGCCGAAAGGGACCGAAGTTCAGGGAACGATAGACTGGAAAAGGCGCTATGGCCATATGAGGGCCCACACATCTCAGCACATAATCTCCGCAGTCGTATGGGACAAATGGCAGGCAAAGACCGTCGGAAATCAGATACATGAAGCAAGGGCAAGGATAGACCTGCACCCTCTGAAACTTACGGAAGAGGATGTGAAATGGGTGGAGGAGGAATGCAACCGCAGGATATCACAGAACATAGATGTCAAGATATACGAGCTCAGCCGGGAGGAGGCCGAGGAAAAGGCGGGTGTGGAGCGCTGCAACATGGAACTTCTGCCCGCATCCGTGAAAAAGCTCAGAATCGTTCAGGTGGGAGACGAAATTTGTCCCTGTGCGGGAACCCATGTTAAGAACACATCTGAGATCGGCACACTGAAAATAACTAAGAAGGAGAGCAAGGGAAAGATGAGGGCGAGAATAACATATGAACTGGTCTGAGGCTTCGCATGACAATAAGGATACCCAAGGACGACTGCAGCGAGTTCATCGTTGCCAGACGCTCATGGGAACTCTTTGCGAAAAACTCGGACAGAAGGTATTACGCTTTCGGAATCATGTTTGTGCTGGAATTTCTTTTTATGGAGTACATCACCGGCCAATTCCAATCACCCACCCTTTTCGGCCTGATGCTCAACGGAATATTCTTGCTTCTGGCAATATATCTCTTCATATTGGGCTACAGAGAACACATATATGGCAATCTCGATGAGATTGAGAAGAGATTTTTGGCGGACTTCTCAGGAAATACCGGTAAAAAAGCAAAAATAATTATGCCTTACTACTGCGATTCCGAATCCAACGATACGGAATGCGATTATCTTATGATGAGCATCGTAATCAATAGGTCTATTTCTTCGTATGAGGTCGAAATCTATGTTCGCGGCGATGTGGTGACCGACATCGTACCCTACAAATCCCTAAAAGGAGAGACGGATGTATGTCTTGAAGATATAAAGAAAAAACTGGATTTTGTGAGTGAAAGTGCTGTGGGAGCAAGGAAAAAGGCCTTTGTGTTCGCAAAATATCTCCTTGCATATCATCCCGACGATTTCAAAGAGGCCTTTGTGATACAGCCTGTTCTTTCCCTCCGGTACTTCAGAGATATTGCCGACCCCGAGACCAGAAAATCAATAATAAAGGAGAATGAAAAAAGAGTGGGACTAAGATGAAGAAAGAGTACAGCAAGCTGTGAGATATCCCGATTAAATAAATGAAAAAACTGCCGGCTCAGTTGCCCAGATATTCTTTAACCGCACCCAGCAGCGTACTTGTGGAAAGTTCATCCATTCCAACCCTGTTCGTCAGGAATTCCATCAACTCATCTTCGGATGCACCTTTCTCGATGCGGTCTACGAGTGTGGCCACTATGCGCTCCGATATCTTCTCAAGGAAATCCTTTTCCGTTCCGAGAACAGAGCCGCCGGAGAACATTCCTATGACCAGTGCGGTAAGTGCGTCGTTGAATTCTTCTTTGCCAAGAGTCTCCTTATCCAGATCTATGCGAAGCATTACCTGTCCATCCAGACCATCCAGACCGAACTTCATCATATATATCGTTTCGTTAAGCTCGAGAAGTTGCCTATATTTGGCAGCCTTTTCCTCATCGTCCATTCCCGAGGTGTATATTTCCGTTGGAACCATCAGGTGTATGAATCCTTCGGTGAACTTCATAATAAGACGGATCGGTACGGAGGGGTGTTCCGCGGAATAGAGTCCGATGTCCTTCTCATGCACGGACCATGGAAGATTCACTATGTCTGCGGCATCTTCATGCCCGGAAGTAAGCCATGACAGGACATTCGCTTCTACTGCATCCATTCTAATCACCCGTGAATAAGTCATATCCGGTACATTAATAAGGCTTTCGATGGGGCAGGACTTAAAAAATGAAAAAAAGAAGGTTTTATGCCGGAATGTCGGCCATGTCCGCCTGAAAGGAATGAATGTACACTCCTCCGTTGGCATAGTAATCCGTTACATAAAACACAGCTACGACCGCCATTTCCGATGTCACCGGCACATCTATGGGAACCTCTATGGTGGTTGCCTTTGTGGTCTTGAACATAACATCGGTGGAACGCAGATAATCTATCGCCAGATTGTGTACTGGCCTGTCCGGACACATATGTGAGCGAGCAGGCAAACCCGGCTTAGAGAAATGGGCCCAGCCGGATTTGAACCGGCGACCTCCGCCTTGTAAGGGCGACGTCATAACCCCTAGACCATGGGCCCGATATATAGATTTAACAGGTTTCACAGATGGGCTAGGGTCCCCTCGAGCGAAGAATCCTTCGCAAGCAGACCTTCCAAAGGAAGGTCATGAGACCATGGGCCCGTTGAAGCACGCCTTCATCCGTATTCCATTTATAACCTTTATCACTCCGCGCTGAGGTCGTCTCCGCCGCTGAATATCTGCTGCGCAACAAAATATACGTCTTCCATACCCTCTCCTTCGTAGGATGACAGGGGAATCAACTTTCTGTAAGCGCCCAAAAGCTCCAGCGCCTTGAACACTTCCAGATTCATGCTTGCCCTCATACCCTCTCGTTCACGAAGTGCATTGTAGAGTGCCTCATCGGAATCGCCCCATTCCAGTATCATATCCCTTTCATCCGTTGTGAGCAGGTCCGATTTCCCCAGCAGATTGAGAAACGGAAGATAGAACCTGAAATGCACTGTGTTTGAAAGCATGAGGAGAGATGCGAAGCCCTCCGGGCTCTTTGCGAGAATAGGGTCGAATATGAAGGCAAGCATAGAGTCCTCCGCACCCAATTGCTCAATTATATGGGTGCTGGATTCCCTGAATGCGAAGAGCTCAAGCTGTCCCGGAGTGTCGATAAGCGCATAATCATATACCGTGCTTTCCAGCCTGTTCTTTATCTCGGGAACGTGGATTGCGACCATGTCGGCTGCCGCTACCTGAGCGCCGTTGGGCCCGAGACCGTGCTCTTTCATTATCTCCGGTAGGGTGAACCAGTTTCTGATGTCCACATCCGGTTCGTATGGGATTTCCTCCGCACCGGGGTCCAAGTTGACGATGGAAAAACGGAATCCGTTCTTCTCCATCCATTCCGCCATTGCGGCTATGAATGTGCTCTTTCCCGAGCCTGCGGTCCCCAAGGCATATATTTTGACCATGAAGCGGACTATTTCAATCACTTAATAAGGCTTACGACAAAGGTTTATAGGTCCGTAGGCATGGACTTCCGTGAAAAAAGGAATCGGAAGGTCCATGGAGATGGGCATAAGCCCGAGGTTCCGCCCGGAGGTAATACCTGAAGAGGAGGTGTCGCTTCTTTACAGCCCGAGAAGGCTGAAGACAATCGAATACCTTGCCAACAGGCCATGTGCGACCGCCTCCGAGATATCCAAAGAAACGGGTTTTTCACCGGGGTCCGTCAGATGGCATCTGTCCCAGATGCTCGACAACCTTCTTCTGGAAGAATGCGCTCCCCGAAGATATGCACCTCCGAACATGGTTCCCTATGAATGGACCGCTCTTTTCGTTGCTCTGCACAGCAAGACGGAGGCCGAGATACTTGACAACCTCATAAAGAAAGGTTCCATGAAGGTCAGAGAACTGAGAAGAGGAATGTCCCTGAGTTCTGCGAACCTGTCGTATCACCTGAAAAAGCTCGTGGATTTCGGCCTGATACACAGAGATGAAGGATACTACACCGTGGACTTCAATGTTCTGGATATACAGGAGAAAGCGGCGGAGATAGTCGGTTCTTTTGTTGCCAACCTTCTTCTTAAAGCGAGAATGCAGGGAGTTAGCATGGAAATGGAGCGCTCCCCCCACGCTTTCATAATCACGGTGAAAGACAGAGCTGAGATGAATATGAAGATATATGATGTGCCTTTCCATGAAATACTGGGATAGGACAAAATATTTTAAGCGGCGGGCGATGTTCCTTCGGTGAAATCATGAAAAGATGCGAGTTCGGACATGCACCCGAGTCTTTCGGATACTGCAGCAAATGGGAGGGAAGCAATGGAATGACCGCCATGCCCGCGGTGGGAAACATATGCGAGTACTGTCTGCATTACAGGGGGGACGACGAGTGAACAAAGATGCCATCCTTGAAACAGTGAAAAAAGAAGAAGTGAAATTCGTCCAGATGCAATTCATGGATATACTGGGAACCGTGAAAAGCCTGTCCATCCCTGCGAGCAAACTGGTGCATGCGCTTGATGAGGGAGTTATCTTCGACGGCTCGTCAATTCTGGGGTATGCTACGATCGATGAATCCGATATGAGGGCACACCCGGACATCAACACATTCCGGATACTTCCGTGGAGCAACGGGAAACTTAAGACCGCGAGGATGATATGCGACATATACGAACCCTCGGGGAGGAGGTTCAGGGGCGACCCAAGATATGTGCTTCAGAGAGCCCTTGAAAAAGCGCGGACAATGGGCTATGAGTTCAACACAGGTCCTGAGTTCGAGTTCTTCCTGTTCCGGATGAACGATGATGGCTCGCCCATGAACACACCTGTGGATTCCGGCGGATATTTCGACCTTATGCCGATGGATCAGGCGGAAAAGGTAAGGAAAGAGGTCTCGCTGATGCTGGATACCCTCGGCTTCGATGTGGAGGCCGCTCACCATGAGGTCGCTCCCGGACAGCACGAGATAGACCTCCGCTACTCCGATGCGCTCACCTCCGCTGACAGGATACTCACCCTCAAGCACGCGGTAAAGAACGTCGCACGCAGCCACGGACTTCACGCAAGCTTCATGCCAAAGCCGATATACGGGGAGAACGGGAACGGGATGCATATCCATCAGTCGCTTTTTACTCTGGATGGTGAGAACGCTTTCTACGACCCGGAAGGCGAGAAAGGTCTCAGTGATGCCGCACGGCACTACATAGGTGGACTTCTGAGGTATGCGAAGGAAGACTGCGCCATACTTGCGTCGTGGGTGAACTCATACAAAAGACTGGTCCCGGGATACGAGGCGCCGGTCTATGTCTCATGGGCATTTCATAATCGCAGCGCTCTCGTCCGCATACCTGCCGGAAGAGAAAGAAGGACGCGAGCAGAGGTGAGGAATCCGGACCCTGCCGGGAATCCGTATCTGCAGTTCGCAGTGCTTCTTCAGGCCGGCCTCAAGGGCATAGAGGAAAAGATAGAACCTCCGAAACCAGTGGAGAACGACCTGTACAGCATGGATGCCAGAACAAGGGAAAAACTCGGTATAGAGGGCCTTCCAGAGAGCCTCGGACATGCGCTCCAGATAATGGAGGAAAGCAAGTTCATGAGACAGTCGCTCGGAGACCATATATTCGAGCACTTCCTGCACATAAAGAGGAAGGAATGGGAGGAATACCGCTCACAGGTCACGGGATGGGAACTTGAAAGATTGCTGGGGGTTCTATGATGAAAAGAAATACAGGATTGATACTTGCACTGGATGAGACCGACCCGAAAAAAGCACTATGGGTGGCCGGACAGGTGAGTGCGCATGTGGACGCTATAAAGGTGAACTATCCGCTGGTGCTGAGCGCGGGAATGGATATCGTTGAGGAACTCTCAAAATTAGCTCCTGTGATATGCGACTTCAAGGTGGCGGATATCCCGAACACCGACAGACTGATAGTGGAACAGGTGAAAAAAAGGGGTGCCTCAGGCATAATCGTCCATGCCTTCACAGGCTCTGATTCCATGAAAGCTGCGGTGGATGCTGCTGGAGATATGGATGTCTTCGCGGTAACCGAGATGAGCCATCCCGGTGGAAAGGAGTTCACGGCAAAGGTGGCGGACGAGCTTGCGGATGTCGCTATCAAATCCGGAGCATCGGGAATAATCGCACCTGCGACCCGCCCGGACAGGATAAGGCATCTCAGAAAAATAATAGGCGATATGCTGATACTCAGCCCCGGCGTCGGAGCGCAGGGCGGTTCGGCGAAGGAAACGATAGATGCGGGAGCGGACTTCGTAATCGTTGGCCGCGCAATTTACAAATCGGAGAACCCGGGAGAGAGCGCCAAGAGAATCGTTGATGAGATCGGTCTCATCTGAGCCTGAAAGTATACCTCACCGGGACCTTTCTTTTCAGCCCGGTCCTATATCCGCAGTCGGGGCAGACATATCCCAGAACGACGATGTCTCCGTCCAGTGTCCTGTTCATAAGAGGTTTCATTTCGGCGGAGCACACTATACAAATCGGTTTCTTTATCATTTCCTCCCTTTCCGAACTTATTATCTCCATCTTCACCCTTTTCATCCGGGAAACTATCCTTTTTATCCTGCGGGAACTGACTCTCCATGCGGAGTTCGCCGATGAAAGCCGCATATTTATCATGAGCGTCATCGATGTGAGGGAGCCCAGCATGCCATAATCTTCCAGAACCTCCTCGATGGCCTTTTTAACCTCTTTTTCCGGCGGTATCCTGTAAATCCCCTTACGGGCCATTGAAAACAGATTAAGTTCACATATTAAAAAGTTAAGGGAAAATAAAGGGTTTTGTTAAAGGGCTTATGCGAGAACCATCTCCATCTGAGAGTTTATCATGCTCTCCGAGAACATGTCCTCTCCGTATATCTCCATCTCCATTTCCTCTAATTCGTTCACTAAGGCAACGATTTCCGAGACATCCTCTCCAAGCGAGTACAGCTCGAACACGAGGTCCTTTATGTCTTTCATCGTATGCGTTCTCATCCAGTCCACAACCGCTTCGTTGTGGAGCTCAAAGCCCATATTTTCCGGTGTTATTGATTCTGCGTACATTTTGCATCCCATCCTTTCGGATTTGTTGTCTGACTTATGTCGGACGTTATGTCAGCTAAATGACAGACAGTATTTAAGATTTTCGGTCAAACTGTCAGACACTTCTAAAATAAATGAAAAAACGGCTTCTTGAACGAAATAGATTTATATAGAGCGCTAATCCCAATCCGGTTTTAACATGTCAGAATATCCGAGAAAAGAGGCTGAGGAAAAATGGCAGAACAAATGGGAAGAATGGGAAATACACCGTTTCGACCCAAATTCGGATAAAGAGCCATATACGATAGACAACCCGCCCAGATACGCATCCGGAGGCCTGCACATAGGGCACGCCGTCCACTACACACATATCGATTTCGCAGCCCGTTACCACCGTATGAAAGGATATAATGTTATGTTCCCGCTGTGCTTCGATGTGAATGGAATGCCCATCGAGGTCAATGTTGAGAAAAAATATGGCATAAATATGAGAGATACGGACCGACATGAATTCATAAGGCTGTGCCGTGAATTTGCGAATGACAACATAGGAGAGATGAAAAGGCAGTTCAAGATACTCGGACATTCCATGGATCCTAGCGTATATTATCAGACAGATGCGGATTACTACCGCAGAATAACACAGCTCACATTCCATGATATGTACAAAAAAGGATATGTATATAAAGGCGAGAGCCCGATAAACTGGTGCCCACGATGCGGTACCGCGCTTGCGGATGCGGAGGTGGAGCATGCGGAAAGAAAGACCCTTCTCAATTACATAAAATTCAAAGATGTTGAGTCCGGCGAGGATGTCATAATCGCTACGACAAGGCCGGAACTTCTGGGGGCCTGCAAACTGGTTGCCGTTCATCCGGAGGATGAAAAACTTAAAAAGCTCATAGGAAAGAGGCTTAAAACGCCCATATATGACATTGAAGTGGAGGTGGTCGGGGATGAGAAGGTCGACCCGGAGTTCGGAACCGGAGTGGTTATGATATGCAGTATCGGAGACAAGGACGACCTCGAATGGATATTCAAATACAAACTCTCCATAGATAAAAGCATAGATGAAGAGGGGAAAATGACGGAAGTGGCCGGAAAATACGCCGGATTGCCTGCTGCCGAGGCGAGGAAGGCGATAATCGAAGACCTGAAAAAAGAAAATCTTCTGATAAAGCAGGAGGGGATCTCTCAGACCGTCGGCACATGCTGGCGCTGCCACACGCCGCTGGAGTTCATACAGGTACCGCAGTGGTTTTTCAATATACTCGACCATAAAGACACCATACTGAAGGCTGCCGACGAAATAAACTGGTTTCCGGAGTTCATGAAAGTGAGGCTCCGCGACTGGGTAAATTCCCTGAACAGAGATTGGGTCATATCTCGCCAGAGGTACTTTGCCACACCTATTCCGCTGTGGGAATGCCAAAAATGCGGGCATGTCGTTCTTGCGAAAGAAGAGCAGTGTTATGTCGACCCGACAATTGACAGAGCTCCGGTTGATAAATGTCCGAAGTGCGGCGGAGAACTGAAGGGCTGCGAAGATGTCTTCGACACATGGGTGGATTCCTCCATAAGCGCTCTCTACAACACATTCTGGGGTCGTGATGATGAGATGTTCAAAAAGCTGTATCCGATAAGTTTGAGGCCGCAGAGCCACGACATCATAAGGACATGGGCGTTCTATTCCATCTATCGCGGGACAGCAGTGACCGGAAAGAGGCCTTGGAATGACATAATGATAGGCGGATTCATACTGGCCGAAGACGGGAGGCCGATGCATGCATCATGGGGAAATGCCGTGGACCCATTGAAGATATTGGAAGAATACGGTGCCGATGCCATGAGATATTTTGCCGCAAAATGCGCTCTCGGAATCGATGCCCCCTTCCGTTCAAAGGATGTCAAGCATGCGGTCCGTTTTGAGACTAAGCTGTGGAACATATACAAACTGGCATCCAGATGGGAAGGCCCCGGAAATGCGGATGAACTGAATCTGATAGACCGATGGATACTCTCACGATACAGCGAAGTTGTGGAAAAGGCCACCGCACACATGGACAATTTCGAGTACGACAAGACCATGGCGCTTCTTGAGAACTTCATCTGGCACGAGTTCGCTGACCACTATCTCGAGATGATAAAGGGACGGGATGACGGAGGCGTGAAGTATGCGCTCCACACGGTCGGACTGGGCGTGCTTAAGATGCTCTCCGTCTTCATGCCGCACATCACCGAGGAGATATACCAGAACCAGTACAGAGAACATGAGGGTGTGATAAGCATACATGTTTCCTCATGGCCGGAGCCCGTGTTCCGGGATGAGAATGCGGAGAAAGCGGGAGAGGTCGTCAAGGAGGTCATCGGAGCGATAAGGAGATGGAAATCCTCTCACGGAATGCCCCTCAACGCAGAGATAGGGGAGATAAGCATGGTTGCGCCCGGTGCGGAGGAGGCCATAATCGGAGCACGTCAGGACATACTGAGGACTGTGAAAGGAACGGACATCGTTCTGATAAGAGAAGAGGATATCGAGAAGGTTCCGGTGAAGGTGCTTCCTAATTATAAGAAAATAGGGCCGGAACTGAAAGGAGATGCCAAAGCGGTGATAAAGGAACTGAACGAGATGGGACCCGACAAGGTATCCGAGGCACTTGCATCCTGGAAACTGGAGATAAGTGTCGGAGAAAAGACCTATGCGATAAGCGATGAATATGTTTCTGTGGACTATTCCATGAAGGTCGAAGGGGTGGAGATGGATATGGAGGAGTTGAGCACGCCTATGGGCAAGATACTTCTCCTGCTCCGGAAGGAGAGTTCATGAACGGACGACAAAAACTCGCCCTGTCCACAGCGATAAGCTTGGTTACCGTTATTCTGATAATCCATTTTACGATAGACCGTGAGGCACTCGAATATCTTTTCAACAGGGACCTGCTTTGGGTCATAACCCTCATCGTGTGTCTGCATACACTGGGATTCTTTTCAACTGCAGTCCGTATGAAAGTCATGGCCGCATCCATGGAAAAAAAGGTGAGTTTTTCAACAGCGCTCGAAGCCGGCCTTTCCAGCGCATTTATGGCCGCAATAACTCCTTCGCAGGTGGGGGGTGAGCCTCTCAGGATAAGCATACTTTCCCGTGACCGAATGGAAATGGGCGCCGCAAGTGCTCTGGTCTTCGGAGAGAGAGTTCTCGACATCCTATTTTTCATACTGGTGATACCTACACTCACACTCATATTCGGGGTATCCATATTCACCGCAAATCCGATCTTCATATTCGGGTTTATCTTCATCCTCGGCATAGTCTTTCTTGTACTTTATCTGGGAGTTTTCAGGCCTGAGATGCTGAAAAGAACATTCAGATGGTTTGGAAAAAAGATGAAAAAATGGGGTAAAAAAGGAGTGAGTGAGAATATAATGAGGGTTGAGCGGAACATAGACGAATTTGAAAATAGCTTCAGAAAAATGCTGAAAAAAGGCCCGTACTTCATAGCATCCCTGACCCTGACCTCCATAACATGGATTCTCAATCTTGCGATACCTTCCGTTATTCTGATAGGCTTCGGATTGGACCCTATGTGGATATACTCCATATCCGCGCAGATATTGATCTTGCTGATAGGTACTATGCCCCTGACACCAGGAAGCGCCGGAATCACGGAAATCAGCATGCTCGCTCTTTACAAATCCGTTCCTGCGAATCTGATAGGTGTGTTCATACTTCTGTGGAGGCTCTCGACATATTACTATGACCTCATCGTCGGCGGTGTGGTTTCGATCAATGTTCTTAAAAAATACGGAGAATCAAAAGAGACCTGATAGATACACAGCCCGTGTTCCTGGTATCCTACAACCCCTTCAATCCTTCCTTTTCGCCAGAGACGCAATTAATCGTGCGGATTCCCGCGCTCCGTTTGAAAAGGACTTCTGTCTTTCTATCATTCTTTTTCTTATATCCTCATCTCCGAACACCGAATCGATATGCTTCAAAACACCCTGCTGAGTTTCCGAGTAAAGGGCGATTCCGTTCTTCTGACATAATTTTCCCACTATCTTTTGCTCTTCGGTTTTCGGATATATCACCACGGGTTTTCCGCAAGCAACAGCTTCCATTATGGTCGAATATCCGGAACACAGAACCATATCCGATGCACAGATATATGACATAAGGTTCTTTACGGGAGGAAGAAATCTTATGTTTTCCTGCGTTTCATGTCCTGAATTCGCCCCAGACCGAATATACACCATATGGTCTCCGTCTTTGAGGGCTTGGATGAATTCATCCGTATACTCGCCGGTGTTAGAAGGTACGACAAGTATCTTCTTCCTTCCTTCCAGTGAATGACTTTCATACTTTTCATATGCGAGCGGGCCGACGACAAGAGTGCGGTCCATCAATCTTTCGGGAATCTCCCCTTCAATACCCATTATGTTGGAATATATTATTTTATGGGCGGAACGATACATATAGTATCTCATCCTGTCCCTTATACTCTTCGCCATGGGGGGTATATCTTCCACCCATAAGGGCATCATCTCATGTGTAACCACTACTGTAGTGAATCCTCTGAATCGCAGCATGAATGTGAAAAGGGGTTCCATATCGCAAATCGCAACATTCGGACTTATCCGATCAAAGGTGCGCAGGTATTTTCTTAGATTTTTCCAATATATCCTGAATATGTCCCATGCATCCATTTTCGGAGAACCGTATTGAAAATAATCCGGTGTTTCCAGCTCAATATACTCGAAACCGTATTCCCTGACGAGCTTTTCACCTATTTTCGCACCTGCGAACACTATTCTTGAATCGGGTTCCATATCTCTCAAGTAGTTCGCAATGGCCAGGGAGCGCCCCACATGCCCTGCTCCGCCTGCTACATATGTGAAAAGATAGGTCGGCATTGCGCATCCAAATCATGCCGGTGTAAAAAACTTTCTACATAGCGAATGGCAAAAAAAGTCCCATTTGATTCAAAGCCGGTTTTGAAAAGGCTTAAATGAAGACTGTGATGGGATTCGGTGGTGCTGCACACACGGAAATAATGAGGTGTCTCGCTATGGAAGTCGAAATAAAAGCTAAAGCCCATGAGAAAGCCCTCTCCCATATACGAAATAACATGGGAAGTCCCGAGATACTACATCAGAAAGACATCTACTATGACCATCCCTGCAAAAGCTATGCCGAAACCGACGAATCCGTGAGGATAAGACACGAGAACGGCAGAATCTTCATGACATACAAGGGCCCGAAGATAGACACGACCACGAAGACGAGAGAGGAGATTGAGTTCTCTGTCCCGGAAGATGCCGAAAGATTCCTTGAAAGAACAGGTTTTGTTAAGAAAATAGAGCTGGTTAAGGAGCGCAGACTTTACCATCACGATGGCTTCGATATATGCGTGGACTATGTGAACGGCCTCGGTGTGTTCATAGAGATAGAGAGACAGGGAGACCCTGACACTGAACGCCCGAAGATACTGGAACTTGCCGCAAAAATGGGACTTAAAGACTTGATAACCCTGTCTTATATGGAGATGCTGACCAATATGGCTGACCAAAAACATTTTAAGAATAAAAGACATCCCGGTCCATGAATACGGAATTCCCGGGAGAGCTCGAGACACCGGCATTTTCCCTGTCCGGCGGTGGAACATTCCCGATATACACAAAGATGACTGGGAACAACCACACATATTGCGCGGATGTGGCCATAAGCACAGGATACTTTGCAATTCCCGAACACCATGATTCCGAAGCTACAGATTACCTTTCCTTCTCTGTCCTTATCAACGCACACGACGAAGCCGACAACACCCTCAACTACGAGCAGAACATCAACGGAGTATTCGGCGGAGTCCTCGACTTCATGGAATACGTATGGGACACAATAGTGGGAACGCTCAGAGCCGCATGGGATGCGGTGAAGGAAGCGGTGGACTGGCTGGTGGAGTGGATAAAAGGAATGATTTCTAAGATTTTTGATGAAATTATAATGCCATTGAAAGAGTCTATACATCAATGGATTTTAGGTATTGAGGCTGCTCTATCTCCGCTTACAGATTCATCAGTAAATAGTAAATTTAAGTCTACTCTCTCTTTCCTGCAATTGGAAGATGACAATTCCATTTCTAGCGAAAAAATGGCTCAAAATTTGTGGCAAGCGATGATGTCTGGTGGCTTTTTCTATTTATTGCTTACCTTGGCTGGAGCAATAATGACAATTCAAGCTTTAACAAGCACATTTTCTGCTACTTTAGTTCCAGTAAACAATATAATGATATCTTTTACAAAAGATGAAATTATAAAGATAATTATAAAGTATGCGGCTACGATAGCAATTAGTGCAACAATCACATCATCTGTAGAGGCGATTCTATATCATATCGTCCCAGAGGACGATCCGTTTTGGTATGAGGGAATCGGACTTTCCATATTTGGTATTTGCACATCATTGGGAATAATTCTAACTGGCGCACATTATGCCGGTTTAATTGGATTAAAACTCTTTGGAGACGCTATAGGATTGCTAGTTAGCATAATGGGACTCGTTATTTCTATACTACTTTCTGATCCAATACTTGCAGGTTTTATTGGTTTGGTATTATCGGGAATAGGACTGATTTTAACATCTAAAAATGATGTGATGGATCTTTTAGGTGGCCCTCTTTCCCCTATCGAAGAGATTATTGCTGGAGTGTCTTTCTCTTATTCTTTTACTTCTTTGCTACATTCTTTCAACAAAAAATAGGAGGTGTGATATATGCAAAAGATATTGTACGAAATAAAGACAGACTATGAAACAAAAAAGCTCAGGATCAAATTTTTGATTGCGGGGGTTTTCTTTGTTTCATTCAGCAGCATAGCAGTATTATTCATATCCCCGATTAACGATGCTGCTCGAATTATTTCATATATTATATTTTCTATATTCATTCTATTTGGTCTTTTCTTTTTATTACTGGTTTACCTATCTGGACCTTTTAAAATCACAGAAGAAGGTTTATTCTATCCGCCACCACCCTTTCCTACATGGTCTTTCAAACAAGCGTTGAAATATCACTTCATCCCATTTTCAAAGATAAGAGAAATTGTTGTTTCAGACCAAACAATTCGGTTAAAACTAAAAAACAGTGAAGAACTGGTAATATACTCTGCGTGGATCTTTGCAGATGTGACTGTTATTAAAAAAATTATTTGTGAAAGAGTAAGTAACTGTAGAACGCATGGATAAAAAAAGAAAACATTTTTAAGAATAAGGAGGATTACTGCAAGATGAAAATGCTTGAGTACAGAACCAATCCAGCAAACTATAGTACACGGAGATATGTAGAAAACGATTGGCTAACGAACTACGAGAAACACGGCTATACCATGCCCCCTCTCAACCCGGACACCGACAGCGATTCCGCAACCGACGGTCAGGAACTCATGGGCTATGAGCTCACATGGATGGAAACCGACGGAGACGACACGATACAGCACGGCCCGGAAATCCACCACTCCAATCCGACGGACCCGCACAACTCATACTACGACCCATCCGAAGGAAGATACGTATGGAGGGACCTCGACAGCGACGGAATATCCGATTACAACGAAACGAACTACAATGAAACATACCTCTGGCTGTCATAATCAGTAACGTTTTCACTGCAACTCAGATAATTGTATCCGGCCGGGGCCGGGAGGAGCAAAGCACGGACTTCTTCCAGAAGTCCTGCTCGTTGCTATCGCAACTCGTAATGTCTTTGCGAGTCCTATTTTACAGAGTAAATCTTCGACAGTATTAACAGAATGCCACTGGCCGGGGCCGGGAGGAGCAAAATACGAAGTATTTTGCGACTAGGACTTTTTACAAAGTAAAAAGTCCAAAGGCCCCGTGCCCTCTTTTTAACCAACAGAACCGTAAAAGAGGGCCGGGGCCGGGATTTGAACCCGACCTAAGGGATCCACAGTCCCTGATGCTACCAGGCTACACTACCCCGGCCATGTCGGTAGTGTCGGCAGATTCCTTTCTCCCATATATACCTATAGGTCGCTTTTAAGTATGAAACGGATACGGGCTCGTGAACACCATCGGCATAGAAGGCACGGCACATACATTCAGTGTCGGGATATTCGACGGAAAAGAGATACTGGCACTTAAATCCCATACTCTTCGTCCGGAGAAAGGCGGAATACATCCGAGGGAGGCTGCGGACCATCATGTGGAATACTCCGGAGTTCTTCTCAGAGAGGCGATGAAAGAAGCGAGATTGCGGAAAAAGGATATACATCTCGTGGCATTCTCTCAGGGTCCGGGATTGGGGCCATGTCTCAGAGTGGCCGCCACGGTCGCACGCGCTCTCTCCATACGTCTGGACCTTCCTCTTATCGGAGTGAACCACTGTATAGCACACCTCGAGATCGGTAAACTCCTCACCGGGGCAAAGGACCCCGTCCTCCTCTACGCATCGGGAGGGAACACCCAGGTTATCGCACTTGCAGGTGGCAGGTATCGGGTGTTCGGGGAAACCATGGACATCGGTGTCGGAAACATGCTGGACAAGTTCGCCCGTGAATCCGGAATAGCTTTTCCCGGAGGCCCTGAACTGGAAAAGATGGCAAAAAATGCGGATAGATACATACCTCTGCCCTATTCCGTTCGAGGTATGGATGTTTCGTTCTCCGGTCTGCTCACCGCGGCACTGAACCTGAGGGAAAAAGAGAATATGGAGGATATAGCATATTCCATACAGGAGACTGCCTTTTCCATGCTCACAGAAGTGACGGAAAGGGCCATGGCACATCTAGGAAAGGATGAGGTTCTTCTCGGAGGTGGAGTTGCCTGCAATGAACGACTCAGGGAGATGGTGCGGACAATGGCCGAGGAAAGGGGAAGTGAGTTCTATGCTCCGGAATGCAGATATTGTGTGGACAACGGTGCCATGATAGCGGTTCTGGGCCATCGTATGTACTCCGCAGGTATGAAACAGAAAATTGAAGATACCTCGATAAACCAGAGATTCAGAACCGATGAAGTGGATATCATATGGTAGTCACTGTATCAGATATGATAAAGAGTTAGCAGGGTTTATAAGGTCTAAACGCAAATATTCTTTTGTGAGCGAAATGGAGAAAAATGTGAATGTGGCGGAGCTTATACGGGCAATAACAGACGAATACGGGATAAAGATGCTTCTTGCATGCTATGAGACACCGCGCTCTGCACAGGAGTTGAGTGATAGATGGCAGATTCCCATAGCCGCATGTTATCGAAGAATACATATGATGGAATCTCTCGGTATGCTGAAATGCGTTTCCGAGGTTGTCGGGAGAAGGGGTAGGATCGTGAGAATGTACCGGTCCGCACTCAGAGAACTGGAATTCCGGTTCAAAGACGGAAAAGCCATGGTAAAGTTCGTAATGGAAGGAAAAGTCAGTGGAATATCTGAGCTTAACGGAAAATGGGTGGAGATAAGATAAAAGCTGGAACGACATATGTGGGTTGTTATCATACTGTGAAAAAGAGTAGAAAGTACTAAATAGGTAGAACAACAAATGATTATTGATGAAAAGAAAGGAGGTGGGGTTTTGGACCCAATAGAGGCCGCAAAAATCATTACGGATGAAACGAGCGCAAAGATACTGGCAGCTACATACAGAAAACCGATGAGCGCAATAGAGCTTAGCCAGAAATATGACATCCCCATAGCTGCGTGTTACCGAAGGATTCATCTTCTGGAGGAACTCGGAGTTCTTAGGGCCGTCAAAAGAGTGCTGACACAGAAAGGAAAAAGGATAACGATCTATCGCTCAGCGCTCAAAAACGCATATATATTCTTTGAGGACGGGAAGCTCCGGGTAAGATTCCAGATGGCGAACGGAATAACCGAGGACTTCGGCGGACCGTGGATGGCTCAAGAAACAGCCCCTGAATGAAAAACAGGGCCATACACAAAAACCCTTTACCTTATTCCATTATTCCTTCGATTTCGAGTGAGAAATCTATCGATTTTGCAGAGTGTGTTATCGCTCCTACCGATATTATGTTCGCCGCCGGTGCATAGTGCTTTATGTTGCCTTCATTGATCCCTCCGGAAATCTCTATGAGACAGAGGGGATATCTGGCTTTGATGAAATCATATGCCTTCTTCGCTTCCTCGGGAGACATGTTGTCCAGCATTATGATGTCCGCCCCGGCTTCCGCCGCTTCCACCGAATCTTCGATGGTCTCGCACTCGATTTCTATTTTACGAACGAAACTGGCCTTCTTCGCTCTGTTTACGGCCTCGCTTATGCCGCCGACGGCAGCGATGTGATTGTCCTTGATGAGTATGTGGTCATCAAGCCTGAGTCTGTGAGTGTCCGCACCTCCGATGTTCGCCGCCTTCTTCTCGATCATGCGCAGACCGGGAGTGGTCTTCCTGGTCACAGCGACGATTACCTCCGGATTCGTCTCCCTTGCCAGTTCAACCATGTTCTTTGCATAGGTGGCGACACCGCTCATATGAGATAGGAGATTTATCGCCGTCCGTTCCAGCATAAGTATCGCCCTGGCATTGCCTCTCAACTCTATGACACTGTCTCCTTTTTTCAGAGGGTCTCCATCGCTGGCAAGTGTGAGCGTCTTTATTCCATGATAACGGAATATCTCATCTATCTCTTCAAGGCCCGCCAAAATACAATCTTCCTTTGTGAATATCGTACCTATGGCCTCTTCATCCGAAAGCAGAAGATCCGAAGTTATATCTCCGAAGCCGATGTCCTCCTCAAGGAAGCGCTCGAACCACATGGCCTTCCCTATTGCGTATCATTATTTAAGGGTTCACTCCACATATATGGCAGGTCTCATCGGCTCCGCCATCTTTGCCTTTCCGGCAGGGTCATATTCTGGGTTGTCGGCGCTCTCCACAAGTATGTCGCAGCCGTATTCCTTTTTCAGGAAGGGGAGCGCTCTTTCAAGTGTTCCCTTTTCGTCCATCTTCGGCGGCTTTCCCTCGGAGCGCATGAGTTTCACCATGTTCTGCACGAACTTCGGCACGGATTTCTTAGCTTCCGGAGGGGCCATACCTATCACATGCTTTATCAATGAGCCTATGTTCTTCATATCCGAGCCGGCGATCATGTCCATGGCCTCGTACTTCCATGAAGGCGAGGTGTAGAGCACGATCTTTTCCGGTTTCTTGCCCACGATCTTCATCACATGTTCGATGTCTTCCATTGCGGAGCGCAGGTAGTCCTCCTCCTTCTCGTCATCGAAAAAATCTCTGTCCTTACTGTGTTCCGGGAAATCGGAGGTCGAAACGAATCCTTCGTTCCCGACGATCTCCCAGAGTTCCTCGGCCATATGCGGAGTGAAAGGTGCCATGAGCCTGACCCATATGTTGAGGGCGGAATCCAGTGCCTTCGCGGAGCTTCCTCCCCTGCGCAGGTACCACCGGATATCCGCGGGGATCTCGTAATACACTGAATTACTGGCATTCCTGAGTTCAAATGAGTCCATGGCCCCGCTTACTGCATTTACATATCTGTTCATCCTCGATATCAACCAGCGCTCCATATGCCCGGATTCATCGCTTTTCTCCATCTGCATGAGCTCTATGACCGTCTTCCAGACATACTCCAGCCTTGACCTGTACAGCATGACCGTCTCGTCATTCCACTCAACATCGGCGAAGGGGCTTCCGATATGACAGTAATAGAGACGGAGCCCATCCACAGAGTATTTTTCCGCCGCATTGGGTATCGGCACGGCCCCACCCTTGGACTTGGATATCTTTCCGCCGGACATCATGATGTACCAGTTCACGAATATCCCCTTCGGCCAGTGCTTCTTCTCCAGTATCGCCACATGGTTCATAAGAAACACGGGAAAATGCACGGTCATGTGTTCCTTTCCACCGAGGTTTATGTCCAGCGGGTACCAGTAGAGAAAGTCTTCCCTTATCTCTTTAAGCGTCTTCTCGGAGATTTTCGTCGCGTGTGCAACTTCCTCCGCATCCCCTTTTCCGAGATAGACGAAGTCGAAGAACTCGGGCTTCATCTGTTCGGGAGTTATCTTTCCCGCATTCACATGCTTAGAAACCACATAATAGGCAGGATATAGCGTTGAATCGGATATCGCCTCGACTATCCACTTCTTATCCCACGGCAGGCGGGTTCCAAGCCAGTTGCCCAGCCTTGCACAGGCCCTGTCCTGATACCAGTCGATTATACCGTGTATGTTGTCGTAGTACAGCTTAGGAAGTATGTTCATCTCCTTTGCGTGTTCCTTTGCCTTTTTCTTCCACTCCTCATCCGAGTATCTGATGAACCACTGTCCTTCCACCTTTCCGACTACGACGGGAGCACCGCACCTGCAAATGACCTCCTCCGAGAGGTCGTACATTATGTCCGCCTCTCCCGCATCCAGCATCGCCTGCTTCATCTTCTCCTTGGCCTCGTTCACCGGAAGACCCACAAAATCTCCGCAGTTCTCGTTCATCACACCCGTGTGGAATCCGCTACTGTATATCTCCTTCTTCGCATCCTCAAGCCTCGGGTCGGTGGAATCTTTTATTCCCATGCGCTCGCATATCTCCACCGCAGGCGCTGGTCCGTATCCTTTCGTCTTTATGATAGGGATGACCTCTATCTCTTTTATCATTTCATGGTCCAGCCCGTAGTTTCTGCAGAGTTCGGGATTATTCTTCAGTTCATACAGCCCCATCCAGTCGTGGGGTGCATCGGAAGGGACCGATGTAACAAGCCCTGTGCCTATGTTCGGGTCGGAGAACTTCGATGGCAGTATCGGTATCGGGCGGTGTATCATGGGTGCTATGGCCTTCTTTCCGATGAGTTCGGTGCCCTTTATCTTCTCCAGAATCCTGACCTTCCTTCCTTGGTATTTCAGTTTCATTGCGGCCGGCTCGCTGATTGCCCATTTCTCTCCGTCCACCTCTGCGACGACATATTCCACATCCGGGTTCACCCAGAAGTTGGTCTGGCCGTAAACGGTCTCGGGTCGGAGGGTTGCAGCCATCAGATAGGCGTCTATGCCTTCGATTTTGAACTTCAGAAGGGTGTATTCCAGTTTCTCCGCATTACCGCCCTTTGAGATGTCCGTCTCCGATGCATCGACCGCGACAGGCCCGCACCTTATGCACATCGGCGCGTAATAAGGCTTCTGTGTGAGCAAGCCCAGTTCTTTCAGTTTCAGGAACTGCCATTCTATGAATCTCTGGTAACCCTCATCTATTGTCGTTGTGAAAGCACTCCAGTCCGCCAGAAAACCGAATTTTTTCCAGTAATCCTCTACATAGACCTTTGCAAAGAACCTTACGACTTCGGTAGGGTCGGATAGCTTCTCGATCTCGTCCTCAGGGCAACCGTTGGACCTCAGATATTCCAGTATGTTCGAGTCTTTCCTCTTCACCTTTGCCGCCAGAGCTATTGCGATGTTTCCGGTGGCGTGTGCCCCCACGGGGAAGAACACATTGTGTCCCGTCATCCTCTTGTATCTCGCAAGGACATCGGTATATGTATATCCTCTCATATGCCCGACATGAAGGTATCCGGATACCCCGGGATATGCGAATATGATGAAGAACTTCTTTCTTCCGTCCCTCTTCGCCTCGGAGAGCCTCTTCGAGTTCCAGCGCTCTCTCCACTTGCTCTCTATTGCCTGAAAGTCATAGCCGGACATAAAGGGGGTTTAACGGGTGGGGCATATAAAGATAACCGCTCTCTGGGAAAACTTATTGAAGGGGCGGGTAATGTATTTTTTGGTAAATGCACGAAAAGGTTGCCGGTTATACGTCACATCCTGCTACAGAGGGGGCGTATCGTGGTAAACCATTTACACATCCGTCTCTGTTGAGTACAGTTATTTTTTCGCTTACTCAAACACATCGCTAATTCCTCCTTTTTCATTCTTTTTTGAAATTGAGAAAAAGAGTCCCAATAGGGACTCTTTAGGAGCTTTTCTAAGAAAAGCTTCGGAAGGAGTTTCACCCATTTCGAGCCAGAGAGCACCGTGTATTCTGTTATTGTACCATAAAATGAAATCGTAAATCTTATCGAATCTCCATCTGTGTCTATCGTATTCCAGCCAGAATCTTTCCACCTTGCCGTTTGTCTGAGGATTGT
>Ga0190314_1000189_pt1 | contig 24300 bp, 24 predicted proteins | sample 4870071112_MG_FD_165055 | JGI IMG/M metagenome (GOLD analysis project Ga0190314, IMG submission 165055) | Hydrothermal vent sediment bacterial communities from Southern Trench, Guaymas Basin, Mexico - 4870-07-11-12_MG | ecosystem: Environmental > Aquatic > Marine > Hydrothermal vents > Sediment ...
AAAAGGAGGGAATCTGGTACATAAGGAAGTAATTTTTTTCCTCGCAAAAACTAGACAGAAAGAGGTGAAGTTATCCTATGAGCACATTGGTTATGCATGGCTTAGATACGAAGATGCCCTAAAGAGAGTCACTTATGAAAGTTCTAAGCAAGTTTTAAGAAAAGCTCACGAGTATCTTAAACGTATAGGAGAAATAACGGAATGATGTTCAATTCAATTATAAAATATATACATTACACGTTTTCTGAGAGTACTAATACTTTGGTAGAATAAATATTTACCATCGTTTCTTATGGTTTAAACTTGGTGTAGAATATGAGAATTCCAAAGATTCGGGAATATGTCATTGAGAAACTTGATAGAATCTTTAATCCTCGTTCTGTGGCCGTTATAGGAGCTAGCAGAACTCCTGGAAAAATTGGTCATGAAGTAGTGAAGAATCTAATTGAGAGCGGCTTTAAAGGAAAGATATATCCAGTAAATCCTAAGGCTAAGGAGATTCTTGGTCTCAAATGCTATCCATCAGTAAAGGATATTCCAGATGAGGTAGATTTAGCAGTTATAGTGGTGCCAGCACCGATCGTTAAGCAAGTGATTCAAGATTGTGCAGAGAAAAGGGTTAAAGGAATAGTTGTAATTACATCTGGTTTTAGTGAAGTTGGTAACAGGAAAGAAGAGGATGAGATTGTAGAGATCTGTAGAGAGTATCAGATACCTCTAATTGGCCCTAATGTAGTCGGCGTATTATCAAATAAGAGTAAGCTAAACGCTAGTTTTGCACCAGCGCTTCCATATCCGGGTAAAATTGCCTTGATTTCTCAAAGCGGGGCCTTAATCATAGGATTAATTGGATGGACATGGCTCCATAAAGTAGGGCTCTCAACAGTTGTTAGTATAGGTAACAAAGCAGATGTAGATTTCTCCGAGCTAATCTTATATTTTGCCGAGAAGGATCCGGCCACAAACTGTGTTGCGATTTACATGGAGGGAACAGATGCTGGTAGAGAGTTTGTTGAAGCTTGTAGAAGAGCGGCCGAAAAGACGCCTATTGTCGTTCTAAAGGCAGGATTCTCGAAGAGGGGTGAATTAGCAACGATGTCGCATACGGGCTCTATGGCTGGGAGTGCTCGCGTGTATGGAGCAGCTTTTAAGCAAGCATATGTTATTCAAGCCAAGAATTTGGAGGATTTATATGATAGAGCATTAGCTCTTTCTCTTCAGCCCCCGTTAAGAAATGACCTAGTTTTAGTAATTACTAATGGTGGAGGTGCGGGGGTCCTTGCCACAGATGCTGCGGAGAAGTATGGAATTCCCCTTAAGGATACGCCACCAGATCTCGCAGAGAGATTAAAGAATTATATGCCCCCATTTGGCTCTACTAAGAACCCAGTAGATTTAACGGGAATGGCCGATGAGGAGTGGTACTATGGCGCTATAGTGGAAGCTTTAAGGCATCCGAAAGTTGGAGGAGTAGTTGTAATTTATTGCCATACGGCAATAACAGAGCCGATGAAGATTGCTAAAACAATAGCTAAGGCCGGAGAAATCGCTAAGGAAGTAAATAAACCTCTAATTGCATGTATGATTGGTGGTGATGTAGTAGAAGAAGCCAGCAATTGGTTAAAAGAGCAGGGGATACCGGCGTATCCTATTCCTGATAGAGCAATGAGTGCTATGGGGGCCCTTAGGGAATATGGAAGAATACTAGAAAAAATCAGAGCTTATAAAGAAGCTCAGTAAGCAGTGGCCAAACATTTTTTAAATCTTTTCTCCCTTCTTATAAACTCCTGAATATTTTTAGCTTAGAGGGGCCGTGGTCTAGCTAGGTAGGATGCCGGACTCGGGCTCCGGTGGTCGCGGGTTCAAATCCCGCCGGCCCCACCATTAAGCAAATATATTAAAAGGTATTTACTAAGGAGGTATTTATCTTCTTCTTGCTCTGGTGTTTAATAATGGTGTCACGCGAATATGTCCTTGAGCTCCTGGAAAAACTTTCCAATGCTTTTTCTCCGCCCGGTTTTGAAGATGAAGTAAGAAACATTGTTAGAGAAGAACTTGAAGGCATTGTTGATGAGATCAGGGTTGATGCTTTAGGAAATCTTATAGCTTATAAGAGGGGGTCTGATAAGTATCCTTCAATAATGCTAGATGCTCATATGGATGAAGTTGGTTTTCTCATAACTCATATAGATAAGAAAGGTTTTCTAAGATTTCAACCGCTCGGGGGATTCGATGATCGCGTACTATATGCACAACAAGTCATGATAATGACCAAGGATGGGAAGAAAATTCCTGGATTTATCGGAGCCAAGCCTCCGCACTTACTTAAACCGGAGGAGAGAACGAAAATAATTAGTATTGACGAGTTATTTATTGATATTGGTGCTTCATCAGATAAAGAAGTTAGAGAGATAGGTGTTGATATAGGGTGCGTAGGAACATTTGCGACACGATTCAGAATTCTTGGTAAGAAAAGAGTATTAGGTAAGGCTTTTGATGATAGAGCTGGATTAACTGCTATGATATCTGCTCTGAAAATTCTTAAAGATACAGATTACAACATAATTGCTGTAGCGTCTGTTCAAGAAGAGGTTGGTTTGAGAGGGGCTAGAACAGCAGCTTGGCAAGTTTCTCCAGATATCGCATTAGCCTTGGAAGGAACAGCGGCTGCGGATATTCCGGGAATTCCAGAGCATAAGGAATCAACTGCCTTAGGAAAGGGTCCTGCAATTACTATTGCTGATAGGAGTATAATAGCACATCCTAAAATTGTTAGATTATTAATCAGCGTGGCGGAGGAGCGGGAGATACCTTACCAATTTAAGCGGGTAATTGCTGGTGGAACGGATGCGGGGGTTATTCATCTTACGAAAGCGGGTGTTCCCTCAGGAGTGGTAAGTGTGCCATGCAGATATATTCACAGCTCAGCCGCTGTTATGGATATTAATGATTTAGAAAACGCGATTAAATTAGTGGTGGGCTTTGTAGAAAAGGCTAGCAAGGAATTTATTAAGAAGTGATGATAGGAGATGAGAGTAGCAATAATCGCTATAGGAGATGAGTTATTAAGCGGTAAAACACTGGATTATAACTCTCATTGGATCTCTAAGAGATTATTCTCCCTAGGTTTTAGGATAGCCCTTAAAATAACAGTTGGAGATGAAGAAAACGAAATAGTTGAGGCATTAAAACTCTGTATGAGGAAAGCAGATATAATAATCACAACAGGTGGTCTTGGACCTACACCTGGAGACGTAACCCTTTCAGCTATAGCAAAGGCTCTTAATAAAAAGCTTGTACGAGATAATGATGCGTTGGAAATGATAAAGCGACGCTATAGGGAATTGTATGAAATAGGATTTATTGATTCCCCAGATATCACAAAAGAAAGAGAGAAAATGGCGATACTACCGGAGGGAGCAAAGCCTTTCTACAATCCAATAGGTGTTGCTCCAGGAGTATTGATAAAGTATCGTGGGAAGTACATTATAGCGTTGCCAGGCGTACCATCAGAAATGATGTATCTACTGGAAGCTATAATTCCAAATCTACCAATTCTCAGAGGTAAAACAATAGTTTCGAGGGAATGGTACATAGATTTTCGTGATGAATCCTTACTTGCTAAGATTTTAGAGGAGATTATGCAGAAATTTAAGGGCAATATTCGGATAAAATCATATCCAGTGGGTTTCGGAAGACAGGTTAGAATGAGAATCATTGCGGTAGTTGAGAATATGCCCGTAGAGAAGGCGGAGGAGCTGCTTAGAGATGTCTGGGAGGAGCTAACTAGGAGGATTTCAAATGTGATGAGCAATAGAGAGCATACGCGATGATTTCCTCGCCAGGCGAGCCTGGAGCCTTCGCTACTTCCTCAACTCTTAAACCAATTCTTCTTGCCACGGATAATATATAGTCGATATCTAGAAGGGTTGATAATGTGATTAAGGCTTTTCCATCTTTTTTCAGATGCTTAGGTAGCTGTGAAATGAAACGAATGATAGTGCTGTATTTCTTGCCAGAGCACATTGCTATACCTAATGCATCTTTCATATTAAACGGGAAATATGGCGGATTAAACACTATGAGATCGAATTTCTTACCAGCTAGGTTTTTGAAGAGATCACTTTTCACGATTCTTAATTGCACATTATTTAATTTAGCATTGATGGAAGCGGCTCTTAGGCTTTCATCACTTATGTCTACAGCAATCACTTTGGCTCCTTTTTTAGCGGCATAAATTGCCAGAACACCACTGCCAGTACCCATATCGCACATCTCGATACCTTGCTCAAGATAAGAATCTAGAATTTTGAGAAGAAGTTCTGTGCTAATATTTTTTATGGGAGGGAATACTTTTGGGTACATGTACAGAACTAAATTACGTACCCGCACAATTTTTGTTCGCAAATACAATTCTAGGAGTCTCAATAAGCATGTTAAAAATAATGCATAAAGTAATCTTAAGGCCTTATTCATCTTCCCTTTTGATGAATGCTTTACGCTTACCATATAGCATGTCGAATAAGCTCCCTTCAGTCTTTTTCTCCTCCGTGACCGTTTTCTTTTCCACTCCGATAGTTTCTTGGTTTTTTAGAGTTATTTCAACACGTTTTTCCTCTTTTTCTTTTTTCATAACCTTAAACTTTTCGCCTTTTCCTCCTTCTATGATTATTTCAGCTCCGGGATACCTCTCTTTGAGCATTCTCTCAAACTCCTCTCTATCAATGTTATCAGAGATTTTTGCTCGCACAACAGGTCGACCATTAACATAAGTGATCTCAATAGAGTATCCTCCTTCAGTATCACCCAGTTCTTTAAACTCATCCCACACGTCTTCGAAGAATTCCTCTATTTCATCAAAAAGAGAGCCGCTGAAAAAAGCATCAAATATAGATCGTCTTTTCTTCCTATCCTTATCTCTAGGCATATTTTCACCACCTCTTTTTTATAATAAATATCAAGTATCATGCTTCCTCTTTAATGCTTACTACCCGGTATGGGCAAATTTCTCTATAATTACAATAATCGCATTCCCACTCAAAACGGGGTGATGACCAGCTTCTTAATAACTCTTTTACATAATCATCACTTATCTCTTCCTCAATAACGAATTCTCTCATTCCTCTAGGAGTAACGTAGATTAAATAGCCTTTCTTCTTATTTGTGAGAAATAAATACAGCTTTAATTGCATCACATGATGCTCTAAAGGCTTATCTTCTATGGTCCTAGAATATTTTATCTCTACAATCGCATCTCTAAGAACGATATCTGGTTTTCCAATGATTGTTATTACTTTTTCTTCCCCGTCATCCTCTAGCCTAATCTCTCTTGATACCTCTATTTCTGTCGATTCTAAATCTGGAAAAAGATCTTCTCGTTTGATCTCTATTATCTTTTTTACGAACTCATCTATTGCTTCTCCAATAAAAATATGAGCGGATGGGGATCTCATAAACTCTGGAAACATTGTCTCCATTACTGACTTATGTTTACAGCGAACAATATCATGGACGTGGAGTTTTGTTTCCTCATGCTCATGCCCATATTTTTCATTAGTGTAATCTAAATAGGCTCGAAAGATTTTCTCTAGCAACATCTCTTTCACCAACATTATAGCATGAAAAATCCTGTGAGTATGGCTAAGAAGCAAGAGAATGCGAATATGGAGTAATATTTTTTAACTATTTCAGATTCTGGCATAGGACCGTAGATAACGACGAACATCCTTGTTAGCGAAAATGGTGCATTGGAGTAAGGCATAGGATGAATTACTCCATTCTCATCAACATAAACGGGTCTGCCCATTTTTTCGCTAATCTTTTCTTTAGTCATTAAGCCACCAATGCTTCTTAATAAGTAAAAACCATGGAGAATTACAGGTAATAGCGCTATCAAAGCAACGTATTCAAGTCTTGACAATATTATGGCTCCAGTTATTAGAGCCCCCACACCATATGACCCAATGTTCCCTGGAAGCACTTTTGCTGGATACATATTTAGGAGGAAAAAGCCGATAATCCCACCTAATATAATGCTCAGGAGTATTGCTTCAGGTCGAGATAATATAAGTGACCAGAAAACAAGGGCTGTTAATACAGAGATTGCAGCAGAACACATCACTCCGTTCTGTACATCAATCATATTAAATGCATTCGGTATTACTAAATAGGCCAATAAGATCCCTAGGGGATACACAATCGTTAATCTCGCAGCTCCTATGAAGGGAATTATAGGCCGGGGGACGTATGTACCTAAAATAATGAATGGTGGGCCTCCCAATAACATGAGAGGAACTTTTACTAATCCCAAATCTCGAGTGTCATCTAAATAACCTACAAAAGCAATGATTAGAAAGCTTATTGACAATGCTATAGCATCTTTTAGTAACCTGAGATTTGCTACATAATCAAGAATAAGACTCGTAGTAATGATAATGGGGGGAAGCACTAGAAAGGACAAACCTCCTCTATTCGCTACAAGTGGTTTGCCTGGTTTGTGTGCATCATGGGTTAGGATTCCATGCTCCTTGGCGTATTTTATGTATTTCTGAGTAACTAAGTAGGTTGATAGGAAAGAGATTATTAGACACAATAAAGAATAAACAAGCAACATTTCTAGCACCATTACTCAGATATCTTATACTCTCTTAACACAGCGTGCCAGTACTTCTCAAGAATCTGTGAAGTGCCTCTGAAAATGGCTCGTCCTCTACCAATTCCTCTGTAAATGATGTCTTTTTTATTCATAAATACTTCTTTGAGGTCAATGATGTTGCGTGTATCGACTATAATAACGGGTTTCTTTCTGGATAGGCTGATGAAGTCATTAAGAGACATTCTCTTATAATCAGTGTGATCTGTTACAATTATTATTGCATCAGCATCAGATAGAGCCTCATTAAGATCCTTCGCGCCTCTTACATTAAAATTCTCGTGAATTTCCTCAGGAGTATAGAAAGGATCATGTGCTATCACATTAGCTCCCAACTCACGTAACTGCTCTATGATAGGTCTAGCTGGTGTTCTATAAGCAACCTTAACATCTCCACGGAAGGCAAGTCCTAAAATCGCTATCGTAGAACCCTTAATTGTTTTTCCTGCTTCATTTAAGGCCTCAAATAATAGATAAATAACATGTTTAGCCATGCTCAAATCAATCATTCTAGCGGTTCTAAACAATCTAAATTCAGAATTTCCTAATTGCAGTATGTAATCTAAGAAGTATGGATATACGGGAATACAATGACCCCCCACACCCGGTCCTGGATGGTGGATCATAGAGTATGGTTCCGTGTTTGCAACATTTATGACTTCATTAACATCTACCCCCAATAACTCGCATATTAGGGCATATTCATCAGCGAGTGCAATATTAACGTACCTAAACGCTCCCTTGAATAGTTTTGCTAGTTCAGCTACTCTGGGGTTGCTAACTTTTATTACCTTATTATTTATTATAGCACTATAAAAAGCGGCGACAGCTTCTGTGCTTTTCTCATTTATTCCACCAACTATTTTCGGATAGTTCTCAAGAAAATCCTTTATTACAGTTCCGGCCTTAACTCTTTCTGGGCTAAAAGCCAATGCGAAATCTTCTCCAGCTTTCAAGCCACTCTCTCTTTCAAGGATTCTTCTAAGTATCCCCTCTGTCGTCCCTGGGGGGACTGTAGTCTCTAGAATAACGAGAGAATCTTTTCTAAGACCTTTTCCAATAGTTTTCGCAGCAGATATCAAACTATGCAGAGTAGGTTTACCATTAGAGTCGATTCCCACAGGTACAAGGATTATTATCACATCAGCCTCACTTGCAGCAGAGGATCCATCGGTTGTGGCTTTTAGATACCCTTTCTTAACAAGTTCTGGAATTTTCTCTAGACCAGGCTCATGAGGCAGATAGTTAATCCCATTATTAATCATTTCCACTTTTCTTCTGTCGATATCAACTCCTATTACTTTGCAATGTCTCAATGCATAAGCAACAGCTATAGGAAGCCCAACGCTCCCCATACCAAAGACAGCTACCCTAATATTACCAGATTTCACAATCTCCTGAATTTGTTCCTGTGATAAGCCAAACAACTTCATCTCTATTTCCTCGGGGAGATTAATGAAGAGAATATCAAGCCTCAGTATGGGTTTAGGAAATTTATGAATTTGTTGAATTTTTGCTAATTACTTAGGAGGATTCCTATACTTCTTCAGAATAGCCTTCTCGATATCCACATTTAGTAGATTAGCTATTGATACGAGCCAAGCCGCTACATCAGCTATCTCTTCCTCGATGTTCTCTCTATTCCCATTCTTTATTGCCCTAGCTAACTCCCCTACCTCTTCAATAAACCACATAAAGGTTCTATCCAGTCCTCTCGCACTATCTCTTTCGAAATACGCGTCTCGAATAATTTTCTGAAACTCTTTAAAAGTTAGCCCCATGGATATCAACTCCAACTAATTCACAAGTATACCTTTAGATAGGTCTTTTTAAAACACCTTCATACCCTAGTAATTAACTGAATTGGTGATAACTAGGGACCAATGCGATGCCTATAAATTTATCAAGAATTCTTGAGAAGAGTACAGCTTGTTCTCATGGAATCACTTTGGCCAGATTTTTAAGAAGATGGTTAGATGAGCGATCTCTTCGAAGGGCTCTTAAGGGGGCTTTGGATTATAAAATGATGGTGGATGCTCTCTTTATCGCCCTAGAGCTACTAAATAGGGGAATAGAGATAAATGATGATATCAAAATCCAGTTAGCCTCATGGGCACTAGCAATGAGAGAGGAAAAGCTAGCTAATAGCCTAGTTGAGAGAGTAAAGGATGTGGAAAGTTTTTTCCAAGAAAGAAATATTCGTTATTTCTCTAGTCAGCTAATCAATCATTATATAATAACACTAGCAAAAAAGAACAAAATTCCGGAAATAGCCATTATTCTCGAGAAGGTTTTAAGCCATGGTACTTGGATAAATTTGACGCAAATTATTAAATCATTAAAACGACGCAGGAAACTCGATTTAGTGTTAAAATATCTCCCAACGAATTTTCTATATCAGATAATTTTTAGGGTAAACCCTTCGGATAAGGTTGTTTCTTATATTCTAAAAAAAGTCCCCAAGAGTCCCTATCGAGACATGATTGAGATAGTCCATAAAGTGCTTCAGGGTAAATTAGACTTAAGGAAGAGCTGGGACGATATTTACCAGTTAAGAAACCTAATCAGTGAGACATTCCTTGCGGAAATATTAAATTGGTTAGGAAACTTTCCCCGGGCAGTAAGCAATTATAAAGAATTAGAGAGTTTATTGAGAGGCGAAAAATGGAGTTATGAAACTCATGAAGAAGAAACTGCGCCATTTTCAGCATGGGATATAAAAGAAAGACCTTTTGAAAAAGAAAGACTCGGTACTGCGCTAATAAAGGAACAATACGCGCTCGAGAAATTTCTAATAAAAGGTTTTAAAGGCCTTGAAAAAGGCTCAATTTTATGTCATATAGCTTTGTTATTGGCCATAACCAGGGGTAATCACAAGAGAATAAGGAGTATTATCAAAACATGTAAAGAAAAAATTAATTTTGAGAAGCTAATAGAATGGGGAGAGAAGTTTAAACGATTATTAGCCAATCAAGCTCCAGGAAAATTGCTAAAGTCAATAGTTACGATAATAAATTCTTGGGAGCAAGGATACTTATTCGCAATATTCAGACTTTTGCCTACGTACAATCATCATCTCTATCCATTACTCATAACTAAAAGAAGAATAAGGATATTAAAACTAAGTAAGCGGGTAAGAGATTTTCTTCTTCTTGATCCCCGAATACCAGATTGGCTTAAAGCTATCTCTATTTTAAGTAAGAGAAACATAAAGGAGGAAGTGGAGTATTTTAGTAATTATCCAAGAGTCTTTCCTTATTTTATTGCTCTTTCTCCTACGCGAGGGTTAAAAATAATGAAGAAATCGGGTAATTTCGAACTATTAGAGAATGTTTTCTCAAATTCTCACGTTTTTTACATACTAAAACGAAAATCGGAGAAAATAGCACGATCATTGATTAAGATGGCATTGAAATCGAGTGATGAAGTTTTAAGAGAGCTCGCTAAAGTGTTATCGGGAGCAACCACCAGCTTTTTAGGCGTAGAATTCAGTAGCGGGGAGCTTCCCTATGAGCTAATAGAGAAATTGAGAAGATCTAGATACATCCTGGCTTACTATCCTCTAATCTTACCTAATAACGGCTTAATTTCTTTGCTAAAGGGTTTGTTGAAATCATATTACGTTCCGAAACCATCACTAGAACCCACTAAATATGGAATTGAGCTCAAACAAGAAGTCCTCGAAATAATTGGATGTGATGATTTAATTCTTGAACTATTAGCCTCACCCTTTATATCTACCGAGCTATTTATTGAATTGTTAAGGATAGTCATGGAGGAGAGGACATACTCTCGTATTTCAGCTATCATTAAGAGTGTTTATATTACGGGTGAAAAAGTACGTCTTATCAACTTGTTTGATAGAAGAACATTTTTAGCAAAATTAGTGGAGAAGATAATAATCTCTCAGGGGTATTCTGCTAAGGATAAGGTTCTGAAAATATTGGGGAATTGTGATCCTTCTGAAAGGGATAGCGTAATTATTGTTTTAGCGCGTTATAGTTATGTACCAGATAAGAGTTTCTTAGAAAGACTTAGTGAATTGAGGAGCTCTGAGAAGTATTATTGCTTTCTAGCAGAGCTTATATGGGATTCCCTATTATTGGGAAAGCTCAATATTGCGGAGATTAAAAAATGTATGAACGAATGACTATAATTAATGAGTTAGCTTAGGTGAAAAGAAAAGCAGGTGCTATATCCCACTCAGTTAGCTGTGAGAGTAATCTTTTCTTTCTCTCCTTATACTCCTTTATAGCATTAAGCAACATGTCCATTGTTATTTTGGTATTTTCCTTTATAGCCTTAGCCTTAGCAGCCTCGCATATATGAGCTATTTCTGCACCAGAGAAACCTTCGGTTTCCTTAACTAAAGTACCGAAATCAACTGAAGCATCTAAGAGATTATTCCGTATAGCGTCCTTGAGATGAATTCGAAAGATCTCTTCTCTTGCTTTTCCATCAGGTAATGGCACTTCAATTACTAAATCAAACCGCCGCAAGAGGGCTGGATCTAATCTATCTGGTCTATTGGTGGTGGCAATTACTAATATCCCCTCCGATCCTCTCACACCGTCAATCTCAGATAAGAGCGTCAGCAATAGTGGAGCTCTCCAAGATTCATTAGGATCTATTCCCCGAATCATTCCAATACCATCAATCTCATCGATTAAGATGATTGATGGTGCCGACTTCCTAGCTTTCTCGAATACCTCCATTATTTCTCTTTCTCCCTCGCCTACAATTGAGGAACTCGATAAGATCCTTCCAATACCTAACTCATAAAAGTTCCAGCCAAGCTCATTAGCGAGCGCTAATGCGATACTAGTTTTACCGGTTCCTGGGGGACCAACAAGCAGTATACCCTTTGGTAATTTATAACCCAACTTTTTGGTAAGTTCAATTTTTCTATAGGGTAAGACTATCCTCTCATACAGCATGCTCTTTATCTTCTCTATTCCTCCCAGATCCTCCCAACGAACTCTCTTTATCTCAGGGACTCCAAAGTATCTTCTACGCAGCATTCGAATTGTTTCTGGGTTTAATGGGTTAAGATTCTCATCTAATGCTTTCTTAATTATGAAGGTGATTTGATTAAATGATAAGCCTAAAAGGCTCTCTATAAGCTCTTCCGGGATATCATCACAGTTAAAGATATACTTAAGAAGCTTCTTAATCTTTTTAAATCCCGGATTTCTAACCTCAACATGCTCAGCAATTCTTGAAATACTTGGATCCAATCTAGCTAAAGATTCTGTAACTATGATAACGTAACGCCTTTTTTGAGCAAGATTTTCAATAAATAACAATGCATCTTCTAAATATTCTGGAGATAGTTTTTCCAAGTTCCTCACTAGTATATACTTAGCATTAGATCTGAACCTATTGGCATGTGCCCGAATGGAAAGGTTAATAGCATCAACAGCCATGACTTTACCATAGGAGGATAAATAAGATTTAAGAACTGCTTGGATCTCCGCCGTATCATTACCATGCACAATAATAATCCTCGAACGTTTCTCTAGTAACTGCTTTATCTTCTCAATAGTCTCGTGGTAAGCATCGAGTAATAATCGAGCTATCGGTGATAATGACTTCCTATGAGGCATAATTTTCCTTCTTTTATCACTCCTTTTCTTTTTTCTTGATAAACTCTTAGAGTTCTTCATACTGAAACCCGTTAACAACGGCTTATGGCGATAGCTCTTGGATTTCCTATTATTGTTTCAAGAATAGTAAGTTCATCAGGACTTTGGGATAAGGGCTCCCAATCAATCATTTCCTTGATGGGTTCGGAGGCAACATAAAATTCCTCATCATTTCTATGAAGCCACAACACATAATACTCGGGACATCTAGGAACATTAGAAAATAGATTGATAACGATTATCTTCTTTTCGCTAAGCGAAACTATAAACATGTTTAAAGAAGACGCCATATCAACGCTTTCGATAGCGTATTCGAGAGCTTTCCTGATGTTACTTCCAGTGTAATAGGCTTCAGCTAATAAGCAAAGGAAAACTTCTGAGTCGGTTTTCCCCATTGGTTTGAAGAGAGTGGGTCTTCTATTAAATGAGTAAATAGTTCCATTATGAGCTAGGATTAGATCCCTTAACTGCAGAGGATGGGTATCAATAAAATCGATTTCTCCTCTACTTTTTTTCCTAGCATGAATTATATGAGAGAGAGCGGGAATGTTAGGTATATTTTCCTCCCATATTGGTTTTAAGTTCTTGTAAATACCGTAACCATTACTTAAGAACCATGCAACACCGAATCCGTCTCCATGGGGCCCAATTCCACACCGGGCACTAAGACCATTTCTGGCCATCTCCTTAATACCTTTTAACGCCCTTTCTGACAGAGAAACATTAGTAGATGCATTATGAAGTAACATCCTACACATTTAATCACACCGGCTTTTTTCCAGCGGCTTAAAAATTATACAGTCATCATAATTACAATTTTGAGCGATGAGTGTTATCTTTCGATTTAAGGAAAATTCTAAAGATTTAGAAGGTATATACTTAAGTGGGAAACTTTTAAATGGCGTCATGAAGGCATTAATACTTTTTTCTTAATTCCTCAATAATTGCTGGTAATAATTTCCCAGCTGGTCCTCTAAGAAAGATATCGACGATTGGCGTTATGGCGCTTTCTGATATGTTAATCTCTATAACAACTCCTCCTCTTTCTTTTACCGTAAATGGAATTGCTCCTGCAGGCATAACTACTCCAGAAGTGCCAACTACTAAAATTGCGTCAGCTCTATAGGTTAAGGACAATGCTTCTCTGAGAGCCTCTTCTGGTAGCGGTTCGTTAAACCAAACAACATTTGGTCTGAGGAGTGAGGAGCAAACAGGGCATTTAGGAGGAATTTCTCTAGGTGGTTCAGAGAACTTAGTCTTGTATTCGCAGTTAATACACCTAGCCTCAAGGATATTACCGTGGAGCTTTATTACTCTCCTTGAACCAGCTCTCTCATGGAGATCATCAACATTTTGCGTAATTAAAGCTTTAAGAAAACCTAATTTCTCCAATTCAGCTAGTGCTATATGTCCTGGATTAGGTTTTGCTTTTAATACAAGTCCAATTCTCCATCTATACCATTCCCAGACTTTTATTGGGTCTCGTTTAAAAGCTTGAGGAGTAGCCAGTTCCTCTGGTCTATACTTGTTCCATAGTCCATTCTTGCCTCTAAACGTAGGGATCCCACTCTCAGCTGATATACCCGCCCCAGTTAGTGCTATTAAGAAATTTGCATCTAGTATAATCTCCGCAACTTTTCGTATCTCCTCAGCACTCATAATTCATCTCCTATATAAATGAGGATAAAGGACTATGCAAAAGTTCCTTAATGGGTCAAGAACTTGGCAAAAAGATTCATTCCAGACAATATAGCTGCTAAGCCATTTAAAACAATGAAGATGGGATCACTGATTATGATTGAATGTATTGCAAGTAGCATACTACCAATAGTATAAAGTAATAGGAACTCTATTCGTGTGCGCACTCTTCTATTTCGTATATTCTTTATGGTTTCTGGCAACCAAGCTATTAATATGATAAATAGCCCCAAAATCCCTATAGGTTCTACGGGCATGCTTTTCCCTCCAAGAAAGTATTAATGAATGAATAACCAGGATTATTGGGTAAATAATCTATGAATTATTCTGGAGGCAATACAGAAAGTCTCTAATAAGCCTTTTAATAGATTTTAATATTTCTTCATGTACTCCCTCCCCTATTGATGTATCGTGAGGCTGAATACCAATGATTAGGATTTTTTTCCCAGCCTTCTTTAAAAATTGTAGTAAGTAGGAAAGAGAAATTCTATGAGTTGATAGGGTGTCTTCTGAGAAATCAGATGGTTCTAAAATTAATATCTCACCAGGGGGAAAACCAGCATCTACTGCATCTACGATCAGAACGTGAGATATTTTAGCATCCTCTGAAATTTTCAAGATATAAGCTTCCGGAGATGAGTAAGCGTAAAAAAGTATCACTCTTGCTACATTTTTCCCCTGTAATTCCTTACAAAAGAAAATACCAGCAGCATCATCTTTTCTAAATTCATTACCTAGACAGATCACAGCAATCCTATTAGCATTACTTAAGAACGTAGCAAGAACATCTTTGCAATATTTTTTCAAAAATAATCCCTCCGAGGTTATGGCCAGATACTCCAATTATTAGAAAGAGAATGTTTTGGGGAGGGGCGGGGGTACATTAGGGGAAGTTAGGGAGTTTGTGCAAAAACTAATGCTTTTAGGCTTTGGAAATAATGGTATTTTGAGATAATAATGGCTTAAATTGGCTTGTATTGGATGTGAGTAGGGTTATATAGGTTTTTAACTTGAGCTACCCCTGCCCCTTTTCCCCACTAAATATTTTCTAATTTATTTCCTTAGAGATGGTAGCCTATTTAAACATTCGCCCGTTAAAGTGCGATTATATCATACTGTTTAAATTAAAGAACATGTGTGACTGCTGATTATGTTGTATTAGGAAAGCTTTGGTTTCCTTTGCCAATTTTAAGACGCGTTTTTAATGAGTATAGTGGTGAAGAAGACAAAGCAAAGTTACTTTGATGAGAAAATGCTTATATGCGCATATACCTTAAATGAAGCCAAGTTATGTGAAGAGACTTATCTTAGAATTTTATATTCAAGTGTTCTAATGGCGTATTTCACCTAAAGGTGGATTCTGATGAAGAAGATGGGTATTAGAGCTCGCGGGCTTTTAATAACCTCTACAGTGGTTAGGGACTCATTGGAGAAAATAGCTAAAGCGCTTAGAGACAAGGTGTGGATGGTTGTAGGGAATATCGCTTCGCAGCTCTGGGCATACACTATGGCTGGGAACTGTATTTACTGCCGACCAACGGATAATCTGAATATTGTTGGGATTGGGATAGATCATGACCTTGAGATGCTGTTTGGTGCTGTAGCTGAGGGGTTTATTGGTGATCAAGTGAGAAGGCTAAATTTTCTGGTTTCTCATTCGCCAAAATTTAGGATAGATGCTGAGAGTTATGCTAGGAAAAGGTATTATATGTCAGAATTTGATAGGAGAGTTTTTCTTAACATCTGGAACATCGAAATTCCAGTAACTAGTCTTGAAGATCACATAATTGCTAAATTGTCTATGGGTAGAAAAAAGGATTTCTTAGATGTTAGAAATGTTTTTCTTGCGTACAAGAGATACTTGAGATCAAGTATAATAATGAATACCCATCCTCGATACATTATTCGCTTGAGTCTGCTTAAAGAGATTCTAGATAGTGAATACTCAGAGATCGCTGAGGATGTAATATTAGCGATCGAAAACATAACGGGATCCAGTTTTATAAAACTTAGGGAGGCTGAGAATAGGCCCAGAGTGATGATTGAGTTGTTAAAGCTTTAAATTCTTACTTAAGTCGAGTCTCACGTATGTTACGCTTCCATATTCTGACAATTCCATAATCATTCTTCCTAATAATTCTTCATATCCATTAAGATTTAATCGCATTCCAGCTGCTTTAAGATGCCCACCACCTCCGAACTTCTCTGCGAATTTCCTCGCGTCAAACCTAGAGTGTTTGGATACTCGGATAGAAACTCGTGCTTGATTATTGTTAGGAGCGCTGGATAAAGAAGGGCAAATCGGATCTTCCTCGCGCATTCTATTGATTATCACTGCGATTTCCCATCCCTTATTAAGGAATAACCATGGGATATCATTCATAGCAACTCTTGGGAAGCCTGAGACAATATCAACAATGATAACGTTACTATCAAGCTTCGAAAGCTTCTTTAACAACTTCTTAACCATTTTTAGGCCTTTCTCTATCCAAGGCTTAAGCCGTTTCCACTCCTTTTTTATCCACTCATCCTTATCAAATTTTACTCCTTTCTCGGCTAGGATCCAAGCTATTTTCATTAGCGTGGCTGGATCTTTAGAATAACACTTTATTATTTTGTCTAACTTATAGATCTTTTTTGTGACTCCTCCAGTGTCGGCAATATTAGCCATTTCTACTAGTTTACGTGCTTTCTCGTTATTTTCGAGGCCCAGATACCTTATTAATAATGAGGCAGCAGATGGGGCTTTAGGGTCTATTACATCGTTTTTTGTCAGTCTTCCTTCTTTAAGGAGTTTTTCATAATTTGATATGTGATGATCGATATTGGCTTTAGCCTTAGAAGTTTTTGGTAGATCTACTACGAGGTCGTATTCTACATCATCATAGTTCTGAAGGTCTCTTAAAGTTAGGAAATCAATCTTAGAATTAGGATACTTAAGTAATATGAGTGCTGCTGACACTAAGCCATCAATATCCGATGCATGAACAGCTACACGCATTTTCATCCTCTAAGCAATTTCTTATTTCCTTATCAGCACCAATATTATGCTGTGAAGAACTCGAAACACGTATAAAATAATTAAAAGGTTTTTTGTTTTCTTAGCTGGATTTGTAAAGGAGATTATGCCGTGAAACCAGCGGTAGAGAAAATTCACATAATCTATAAAAATCTTATAAGAGTGGGGAAAGAGCTCGATTTTGAAAGATTTAAAACTGAACTTGTAGCGCGGGGTTTTGTACCAGAATCACGGGTAATACCAACACCCACGGGACCTCTTAAAGAATATCTTTTGCGAGAACCTAAGAGTCTTAGGGATTTAATAGTAGTTTCCTCGAAAGGCTTTGTTGTTGATGCATGGAGTTACGAAACTGGACTCGATTTAATTTCAATAGCCTATGAGATTTACGAGCTAATTTTAGGTGACTTGATAAGACACACGTTAGTAGATATCATAGGGGATTACCAACTAATTATCCTAATAAATAAGAGAGCAGAAGAGATTTTGAGAAAGAACTTTAATAATGTGACTCTGGAAAAGCTAAGGGGGTCTCTAGGGAGGGCAGACCTACAACCTTTTTCAATAGGTTTTACATGGGGAAAGCCAGCTCCTCCCCATGAGTGGGTGGTGGTTAGTGTGGCCCCAGCAGCACCGCCGGGTGTACTCCCATCGCAGGAACGCTTACAACTTCGTATCCAGTATAGGCACGTAAACCCAGATACAGCGGTGGAATTCTTACAAAAATTGGATGAAGTTATAGAAAAGATAGTGAAAAGCTTATTATGATTCATGCAAGGCGCTTAAAAGGAGATTATAAAGATCATGAGCAGACACTCCGGGAGCAGACATCACGTAGATCCATTTATCCTCCTTATATTTCAGAATGATTATTACTCCCTGACCTTTAATATTGGCAGCAACGAATCTTTCTGGAGTTCTTTCAATAACTGAGAATCTGATGTCACCAATATTAAAACCAGTTATGCTCTCATCGTCCCATGCTTTAAAGACGGGTTCTAACGGGGGAGACCAATCTGGAGGAGAGACCCATATAACGTTTCCAGACGAGTCGTAAATCATAGCTCCACGCAAGATTCCTTGGTTTATTAGGTTTTGAAGAGCGTTTTCAAGCGGCATGATTTTGACCTCTAAAGGCAATAAATGTTAAGTTAATACGGAAAAACATCTTTTTAAGAATTTAGGGAGGGTTAAAGGTAAGAAAAATGATCAAATTTTCTCTATTCCGATTCTTACAGTATATTTCTCGATCTTCCATTCTTTTACGTAACCCTTTGCTTTGTTAAATATGATCTCCCTAGCCCTAGTCTCATTCTTTATGTATTCTAGAAGCTCCTTGTTTAACATTAATTTGATTTCATCAGGAAGAATCATTGTAACCATGATTTTATCCTCTATGTCTAAGTCAAGCTCTTTTCTCATTTCCTGAATTCTTCTCACAAGCTCCCTTGCGTAACCCTCCGCAATAAGCTCTGGAGGTCTCTCTGTATCAATGAATACCCAACCACCCTTGAATTCCTCGCCAACTAGGTTTTCTGGGAATTCTTCTTCTATGAATACGTCTTCTGGAAGAATCTCATACTCCTTGCCGTGAATTCTTAATATGTATTTTTCGTCCCTCTCCAAAGCTCTCTTTACTTCGTAGCCGTTAACTTTAGAGAGAATTTCAAGAATTTTCCGAGTCTCACCTCGATATCTAGGACCAAGGGTCTTTGGATTACCGCTTACCTTATACCTGCGCTCAACTTTACCATATTCAATATTTTTAACATTTAGGATATCCTTAAGGATGTAACCTAGGTGCCTAACAGCGTCAACGACATCGGAGTCTTCTGTTTCAATGATTAATCTTCTCACTGGCCATCTTATTTTGATACCTGCTCTCTGTCTAGCTGCAGCTCCTGCGCTAGCGATATCCTGAATGATACTCATCCATTTTTCTAATTTTTCATCTCTAAATAGTGGTTTCGGCCATGAACATAGATGAATGCTCTCTGGAGCATCAGGTGATACCGGCCTTATCAATCTCTGATAAATATCTTCAGCAATAAATGGTGCAAAAGGCGCCATTACTGCTAGTAAGATTTTGAAAGTTTCAAACATTGTATAATACGCAGCAAGCTTAATCGGATCATCCTTTTCGATCCAGAATCTCTTTCTAACGAGCTTACCATACCATCTACTCAGATCCTCAATAATGAATTCTGTAATAGCTCTCACTGCTTTTGCAATGCTGAAGTTCTCAAAGCTCTCCTCCACAACGGTTACCAATCTATTAACTCGAGAAAGAAGCCACTTATCCTCGGGGAGCAAATGCTTCTTTATCTCCTCCATATCTATCTTAGATGGATCAAACTTATCAAGCTCCATGTAAGTAGCGGCCATGAAGAAAACATTCCAGAGAATATCTAAAGCCCTATAAACCTCCTCAACTTCATCCCACTTAAATCTAATATCTTCCCACGGAAGCGTAGTAGATAATAGGTAGAGACGCAGTACATCAGCACCATATTTCTGAATAACATCTTCAGGCGTAACAACATTGCCCAGACTCTTAGACATCTTAGCCCCAGCGGCATCTAGCACGAACCCATGCATAGCAACTTTCTTGTAAGGCACGGTACCGAAGGCAACTACACTAAGAACTTGCTGAGCATAAAACCACTTCAAAACCTGATCCTGCCCCTCAATAACCATGTCCGCTGGCCATAGTATCTCGAAGAGATCCTTTCTCTTGGGATAACCTAGACTAGCCCATGAGGCGATACCAGAATCGAACCACACATCAAGAACGTCCGGAACCCTCCGCATGTCCCCACCGCATTTAGGACAACGCAGAATTATTTTGTCCACCCACGGTCTATGAGGATCAAAATTCTCGGGCACATTATTTTTAGCATGCTTTTTCAGCTCCTCAAAACTACCGATCACCAGCATATGATTACACTTGGTACATACCCATATTGGAATTGGAGCATTCCAGTAACGCTGACGAGAAATCACCCAGTCACCAACATTTCTGACGCCATCCTCGTACCTCTTCTTAACCCATAGAGGTAACCAAGTAACATGCTTAGCATTCTCCCTGATAATATCCTCCTTAATTTTAGAAACCCTTAAGAACCACTGCTCAGTAGCACGGAACAATAACGGAGATTTACAACGCCAGCATGTAGGGTAACGATGTGTCACCCTCCCAGAATAGATAAGCAAACCTTTCTCACGAAGTCTCTCAATAATCAACGGATCCGCTTCCTTAACAAATACACCCCGCCATTCACCCTCAATGTATCTACCATCAGGACCAACAGGATTATAGACCGGCAATCCGTATTCCTTACCAACCGCGTAGTCCTCTTCACCATGACCAGGAGCAGTATGAACACAACCAGTACCCTCGGTCAAAACCACGAACTCCGCCAAAACAATAGTATGCGCCCTTGAGTATTTCTCCAAGAACTCTCTCTGACGCGGAAACTCATCCATTAACGGATGCTCATACCGCCAACCATTAAGCTCCCTACCCTTACGAACCTCCACGACCTCATAATCATCAATACCAATCTCCCTCATGACAAATGGAACACGATCCTTAGCAAACCACCAGTACTCCGTACGACCATCTACAACCACACGAACCTTAGCATACTCGAAATCAGGATGAACCATAACAGCAAGATTAGCAGGCAAAGTCCAAGGAGTCGTAGTCCAAATAACAACGAACTCATTCTCACGCCCAACCAAACGGAACTTCACATAAATCGAAGGATCCGAAAGCTCCTTATACTCAATCTCATGCTCAGCAAGGGCAGTTTCACAACGAGGACACCAATGAACAACCCTATAGTCTCGCTCAATAAGCCCCCGCTCCCAAGCACGCTTAAAAGTCCACCACTCAGACTCAATGTACTCAGGCTTAATAGTCATATACGGATTATCCCAATCCATCCAAACGCCCAAACGCTTGAACTGCTCAGTCATAATCTTCATATTCCTAATAGCAAACTCACGACAACGCTCAATGAACCCATCAATACCAAACCTCTCAATATCCTTCTTAGTCCTGAACCCAAGCTCCTTCTCCACAAGAACCTCGATCGGAAGACCATGCATATCATAACCAGGCTGATCCCAAACAGCAAAACCCTTCATAGTATAATAGCGAAGATACGCATCCTTCAACGCCTTATTCCACGCCGTACCCAAATGTATCGCACCACTTGAATAGGGCGGCCCATCGCAGAAATAGAATGGTCGTCTTTTGCTAAAGTCTCGTCGGAGTTTTTTAACCTTTTCGTATATTTGATTGCGTTTCCAGAAGTCTGTTACTCTTTCTTCTAGAGAATGCGGGTCGTATCTTTTCGGGGGTTTTTTAATGCCGGAGAATTTCGTAATCCCTCATCACCAGCTCACCTATTATTTTTCCAGTTCGGGAGGACACGGATATTATTGTTATGGAGTAGATGAAAGATATATTAATCTTACTTCGGAATCTTCATTAACACTTAGAGAAAAACTTCTTAGAATACATCAAAATGATTTTAAGAGCGATCTTATGGCGGGAATCCCTTTGTGGGTAAAATATTTCTTTTATCCTCCTTTACCTCTAGGCATAAGAACTGGCATCATGCTATTGGAGAGTATTGATCTAATATTAAGAAGGTCCGACTCTACGAAGAAAACTGAAGAGGGTATCTAGAAATCGAATTATTTTGAGGTTTTTGGGAAATTCTCGGATATCTTTTTATCTAATTTTGATTAGTCTAATTATGTTTAGTCTAATCTTATTTAGACAGTGATTGCAATGAAAACTGCTTTCGTTGATAGAGAAGCAGAGTTAGAGTATTTAGAAAAAATCTGGAGGACAAATAAGGCGGAGCTAATTATTGTATGGGGTCGTAGACGTGTAGGAAAGACTCGCCTATTACTAGAGTATTCCAAAAATAAGAAGACTCTTTACCTTTATGTATTTCACGCATCTAAGCTTTCTCTTCTAAGTTTTTTTACCAAGGAAATTAAGAGACAATTAAACGTCTCATTCCCCCCAGGATATGTTTTCCCTGATTGGGATGCTTTTTATCAATATCTATATGAAATAGCTAAGGACGAAAAGATTATTGTAATATTGGATGAGTTTCAGAGGCTCGCCGATAGTTCTCCTGAGGCAATAGAGCTCCTTCAGTATTGGTGGGATACCTTACTCCAAAAAACACAGATAAAGCTTTTTCTTGTCGGATCCTCCATAGGAATGGTCGAGAAAATAGCAATAAGTGGTTCTGGACCACTTTTTGGTAGAAAAACCGGTAGTTTAAAAATTAAGCCTATGGGTTTCTTTGACTTTATGAAAGCATTCAGTATTGATGATATTGGGAAACTAATTGAGATATTCTCTGTTTTCGGAGGGACTCCTCATTATTTTACAATGGTAGATGCTGATAAGAGCGTTGAGGAGAATATCATAGAGCTTGTCGCCGCGCCCTACGCACCACTTAGAGACGAGCCCGAGCAGCTCTTAAGAACCGAGTTGAGATCACTAAGCATCTACATGAACATTTTGGAGAAGATAGCTATGAGTAAAGGCGGAGTAACTGTGGGAGATATCGCTAGCTCATTAAATAAATCCAGATCAGAGCTTTATCCCTACTTGATACAACTAGAAAAAATGGATATAGTTAAGAGAGAAAAGAGGATAACGGATACTCTAAGGGAGTTCCGGGGGGCGAGATTTCGAATAGCTGATAATTTTATCAGATTCTGGTTCAGATTCATCTACTCTAATTACCCAGACCTAGAAACTGGAAACTATAAAGCAGTACTAGATCATTATAGGCGAGAAAAAAACAATTTCATCTCACAAGTCTTCGAAGACATAATTCACGAATATCTCATAAAAAACTCTGGAAAAAATATCGTTGATGCATTAGGCAGGAGAATAACTATCCCAAAAATCTATGGGGTTGGTAGATGGTGGTGGAAAGACACAGAGATAGACGTTTGCGCACTAGCTAAGAATGCGATAATCCTAGGAGAAGTAAAGTGGAGAAATAAACCCATTACAAAAAACGAGGTACTATCGCTAATAACACAGAAAACAGAGGTATTTAGAAAGAAAACCTCAATAGATAAAGAGATAATATATCTCATTGCTACAAAAACAGGAATAGAAGAATCCGCTAAAAAATTACTAGAAGAAATACCCTCGATAATTATAACACCAGAGCAACTATGCAAAACAATGGGTCGATGAAAGTACTTCGAATTACTTAATAGTTCGCGACTAATGGGAACAACTTTTATGACGAATTGGGTAACTATTCTATTCCTGATTATAATGTTTTAGTTTTAAGGCTGAATGATGTGAGAGAAGAGGCTAGGTTATTCTGGGAACAAGCAGTAGAAGATCTTAAAACAGCAAAGGTTCTTCTAGATAACAATCGCTTTTACGCTGCAGCGTTCTTTTCTCATCAAGCTGCAGAGAAGGCTTTAAAGGCATTATATATCGAGACCAAACGTGAGATTCCGCCGAGGACTCATAGTCTCATTAGGCTTGTGAGGGAGCTAGGTATTAGTGAGGAGGAAATCGTCGATGCAGCAATAGATTTGACCCCAGAGTATATCGTGGCTAGATATCCCGACGCTGCAAATGAAGTGCCTGCAAAAACATATAATAGGAGGATAGCCGAAGAATGTTTCTTGAGGGCTAAGAAGGTGATTAAGTATTGTGCGAAGAGGTTAAGGATAGAATTGCCAAAGTGTTGAAGAAGTATTTCCCAGATGCAAAGATATTTCTTTTTGGGTCCAGGGCTAGGGGGAATAATCTCTTAGACAGTGATTACGACATAATAATAGTGTCTGATAAGTTCTCAGGAATAAGCTTTCCGCAGAGGATAAGAAAAATTCTTAGAATACTCTACAGAAACAATATTGATGAAGAGATAGAACCCCTATGCTACACCTTCAAAGAATTCGAGGAGAAAAAAAAGAAGATAGGAATCCTAAGAACAGCATTAAAAGAAGCAATACCACTTACATAAAAGACATAATAATGTATGGTTCCTAACCCACATTTTGCATCATTAATTAAGAAGAATTTTTGCAAAAATTAGATGCTATATCATCCTAAAACCAAGGGGGATCATGCTGAATTTCTCCGATATGCGTTTCGCTTTGGGGGTAGGTATTCCCAAATTTAGTTATATTTGGCGAGGAATACCTACCCCTCATCGCACATGTCATCCCCTCCCATGGGCACCCATCGGCGGAGACACTCCGCCTAGGCACCCAGC
>Ga0190314_1000191_pt1 | contig 24183 bp, 20 predicted proteins | sample 4870071112_MG_FD_165055 | JGI IMG/M metagenome (GOLD analysis project Ga0190314, IMG submission 165055) | Hydrothermal vent sediment bacterial communities from Southern Trench, Guaymas Basin, Mexico - 4870-07-11-12_MG | ecosystem: Environmental > Aquatic > Marine > Hydrothermal vents > Sediment ...
TCACAACCCCCAGCAGTTCCCCACCCTCAACGACTCCCACCGCCTTCTCTATCAACTCCCTCATCTCCACCTGGTCATCCCGCTCAACCAGGGGTACGTGTTTTCTGATGATTTTCATGGCTTTGGCTGTGCCTTTTCCCATGTCTGTGTAGGTCATTCCCAGGTTTTCCAGTCGGAGGTCCACTGCCTGTGCTGCTGTGAGGAGATGGATGGCGGTTATAACTGTGAGGTTGTCTCTTATCTGGCGGAGTTTGTTTGCTGATGTTGCGCCCATGCTAACGTGGTCTTCCTGGCTGGCGCTGGTGGGGATGCTGTCTGTGCTGGCGGGGTGGGAGAGTATTTTGCACTCGTTGAGGAGGGCGGCGGCGGTGTACTGGGCTATCATGAAGCCAGAGTTAAGGCCGCTGTTTTTTGTCAGGAATGGGGGGAGGCCGCTGAGTTTTGAGTCCAGCAGTCTGAAGATTGTCCTCTCCTGGATGCTGCCCACCTCTGTCGCCGCCATCCCGGCGTAGTCCAGCGCCAGCGCCACCGGTTCTCCGTGGAAGTTGCCCCCGGATATGACTTCCCAGCCGCCTTTTTCGTCCTGGACTATGAGGGGGTTGTCTGTTGCGCTGTTTATCTCCCTCTCAATCACAGCCCAGGAGTGGTCTATTGCGTCCAGACATGCTCCATAGACCTGTGCCGCACATCTCAGCGTGTAGGCGTCCTGGTGTTTTCCGTCGCCTCCCTTTTCCATTACCATTTTGCTGTCTGCCAGCAGACGCCACAGGTCCTCTGCGACTCTCATCTGGCCAGGGTGGGGGCGGAGGGATATTATGCGCGGGTCCAGGGCGGACACTATTCCTCCCAGCGCTTCAAATGATAGGGCGGTGGCTATCTCCGCTGTGAGGAGCAGGTTTTTTATGTCATATATAGCCAGGGAGCCGGCGCCTGTCATGTACTGTGTCCCGTTGATTAGTGCCAGGCCCTCTTTCGGTCCCAGTTTTATGGGTTTTATCCCCGCCTGTTTGAGCGCTTCTTCGCCGGACACAACTTTTCCGTCACCTGTTCTCGCTTTTCCCCGACCGACCAGGACCATGGCCGCCTGTGCCAGGGGTGCCAGGTCTCCGCTGGCTCCCACGCTCCCCCGTGTGCCCACGACGGGCACGATGTCCCTGTTCAGCAGGGCGACCAGGGTCTCAACTATGTGTGGTCTCACCCCCGAGTGTCCTCTGGCCAGGGCGTTCGCTCTGTGGAGGAGCATTGCACGGACTTCGTCATCTCCCATCTCAGGTCCGACGGCGGCGGAGTGGCTGAACAGGAGGTTTCGCTGGAGTTCGGCGCTTTTTTCAAGGTCTATTACGACCTTCTCAAGTTCTCCAAGGCCGGTGTTGATGCCGTACACAACCCCCTCCTCTTTTTCTATTATTTGTCTCACCGCTTCATAGCTCTCTCTCATCTTGGCGGACGCCTCCGGTGAGACGACGACGGTGGCTTTCTCTCTCGCAACTTTTACGGTGTCTTCTATCGTAAGCGAATGTCCATCCAGCACAACGGTTTTTCTGGGGGATGTCATTGTTATCTCCTCCTGTGTGCAGTCATCTGCGTGTTTTTTTGCTCCACGTCCCCGCTGCCCCACCCACCGTCCTGTTTTCTCAGCATGGGCGTGTTGCCGGGCAGCGCTCTGGCATGTTTCAGGGTGTATTTGGTTGATATGGGCGGTGCGAGGGCGTGAGTGCTGAGTATGAGGCGGGACAGCCAGAGCTCTATGAAAGGAACAAAAAGAAGTGGAATGGAGAGTGGGTTGTCTTCTATGAAGACTATGGGGAAGCAGAGGCCCACAGAGATGTAATAGACCACGCTGGCCCGTGCTATGGTGCAGTCGTCATATATCCTAGATGAGAGCATTCTGTAGGAGTAAATCAGGGTGCCCGTGAAAAGGAGAAAGACCGAGACCGCCTGGAAGCGATGGTATTCCACCAGCGAGAACACGAAGGGCATGAACAGAGACAGAAATAGTATGGTCTCCAGCGAAAAACTGTAGACGAAAAATACCGTAGAGGAATAAAACCTGTTCCCCCGCCGTCTGGCACCAAAAAGCTCTGCCAGCACCACACGCTCTGTGGTTCTCTCAAACCCGGTCTCCCATACCCCGCTGAAGACCGTCAGGAAGAGCAGGGTGTGACAGGCCATCGCCACAGATACCACCACGACCAGTGGGAACCTCTCAAAGCCCCCCTCACCCGCTCCAAAGAGTGTCAGAGAGAGGTATCCAAGCGACAGAAGGAACTCTGAGCCAGGAATCTTTTTTCCGAGGATGTTGTAGACGGCCACGAACCCCGTGGCAAGGAAGAAAAATATCACCGCCAGCGGGCTTCCGCCGGAAACCAGCACGACAACCAGGGCGGATGTCAGGAGGAAAAACATCGCTATGAAATAGGCGTGTCTCATAGGGATCGTGCCCATGGCCAGTGGATGAGATGACAGGACCCCTGATCGTTTGTCCTCTTCAACGTCCATTATGTCGTTCATTGTCGCTGAAGAGAAGTGGAACAAAATGCCAGTCAGAAAAAGAAGACCAAGCGTGGACGCACTGTGAACCCCCGCCGCCATTGCGCCTAAAACGGGCATAGTGCCAACCAGAAACGCCTGGTAGAAGCGTATCAGTTTGAGATATTCCAAAAAACGCAGCGGAGAAATAAGGGGGGATGCCAGCGGCTCAGCGCCTCTGCCAGATCTGCGAGGTCCAGGTCCAGCGTTTCGGTTCATGTTCTCCCTTCCATCTCGTCCTTGTCTCGTCCTTCCATCTCGTATGTGTGGATGTCTATTTGTGAGCAACAGCCAGCGCTTCTCTCAAAAGCCGGGCTGCCAGGGCCGCCGTGTTACCGTTGTCAACCGGCGGGCAGACCTCCACGACGTCCATCCCAACCAGCCGGTCCCCCGCCGCCCGTATGAGTTCCCTAACGAAAACAGATCTCAGGCCAAAAGGTTCGGGGGTGCCTGTGCCGGGGGCCTCGGAGGGGTCTATGCCGTCAATGTCAACGCTCAGGTATATCCACCTGGCACCTGTGGTCTTAAAGAAACGATCAACGATTCCCCTGGCTCCGAGTTTTTCCGCCTGTTCCGGAGAAAACCATTTCAGCCCCATCTCCACGGCATCGGAGTGCTCTTCTCTGGAAGCGGAGCGAGCGCCCACCACCCACACATTTTCAACGCCAACGACCTCGGCTATCCTCCGGGTCGCACAGGCGTGGCTGTGCTTTTCTCCCAGATATTCATCCCTGAAATCCATGTGTGCATCCACCACCAGCACACCCATACCTGCACCATGTCTCTCAAAGAGCGCTTTTACAACTGGCGGGGATATAGAATGCTCACCGCCCATCACAAAAGGCAGGATGGGGCCGGCTGACGTGGAGGCGGCAGAGGCGACAGCGGGAGATGAAACAACGTCCCTGGCAACCTCATAAACCGCTCTCACCATGTCCCCGGGGGGGCCACACTCTTCTACGTTGCCGATGTCGGCGAAGGGGACCTCTCTGAGGTCAACGCCCAGGTCCATGATAAATGTCTCAAAGTTGTAACTCGCCTCACGTATCCTGTCTGGTGCAAACCGGGCCCCCGGTCTGAAAGAGGCCGTGCGGTCGTATGGGACGCCGAAAATAACAAAACGGGTATCATCTGACAGTTCCTTTGCATCCGCAAAGAGCATGTGGCCCGCCAGTGACTCCAGGGAAACCATACTTCCATCTCCACTGCTCTAAAGTCGCATCCGCAAACAACTCAGATTATTTAAATGTAAATGGAGTTTAACACACACAGAGTGCGGAGACAGGAAACATCGCGGGAAACCGGATCAGGCACGCCGGGGAAAAGGCCAGCCTCTGGTCCAAGGTCCCGGTCTCAAACCCTCATGATCTTTTTCCTGCCGAGGGCTTCAAGGTACTGAACCTCTTTTCCTGGCTCCAGGGCGTCTCTGAACTCGTCCGGTATCGGCACGTTGAACGTCTCATATGTCTCAAGGTCCATCAGCTGCACCTCGTCTCCCATAACAGCCAGCACCTGGGCCGTCCTTTTGTCTATCATCGGCACCTGGACCTTGTGCTTGACAGGATAAACCACGCTCCGCTTCTGGCCGTCAAAAACCCCTATGGCCACTATGCGGGCCTTGGCCTCTCCGTGCTTCCCCGGTTTTGACGTGGTCATTTCCACGATCTTGCACGGCTCTCCATCTATGACCAAGTACCTGTTCACCTTCAGCTCACGAACCTCTGACATCGTCCAGGACATCTTATCCCTCACACCACCCAAAAGAAAAGGGGTTTTTATATGCTTCTATTCCTTTTCTCAACAGCCGCATCATCTGCGTCGCCAGACAACCACGCCGTTTTTGAAAACCATGTCAACAAGATTGACGCCAAAATGATAGCCCAGGTGGAGGTGGCTGGGAGCGTCAAGGACCACCAGATCAGCCCTCTTGCCCGGCTCAATCGTCCCCCTGTCCTTTCCCAGGCCCAGAGACGCCGCCGCATTAATCGTTGAAGCCGTGAGCGCTTCGGAGGGGGTCATTCGCATCTTGAAGCACGCCAGAGAGATAACTATCTGCATGGACTCCGTGAAACAGTTCGGATTGTGGTCCGTAGCCAGCGCCACCGGAACCCCTGTTTCTATCATCTCTCTCGCCCGGGGATACTCGTCTTTCATAAGAACGAAAGGTGTTCCCGGCAAAAGGACGCCAACGATCCCCCTCTTCGCCATTTCCTCCATTACCTCAACAGGGGTTTTTACCAGGTGGTCCACGCTCGCCGCCCCCATCTCTACCCCGAGCAGTGAGGCGCCGATGTACTCCATCTCATCCGCGTGCACCCGTATGCCCATTCCCAGTTCCCTGGCCCGCTCAAGCACCCGCCTGCTCTGCTCAACGTCAAAAACCCCTTTTTCACAGAAAACGTCCGCATACCTGGCCAGACCCCTCTCTGCAACCTCTGGCAAAACTCTTTCCACCACAAAATCAACGTACCCGTCCGGGTCGCCAGCGTACTCTGGAGGCACAGCGTGGGCGCCCAGAAAAGTCGGGACCAGGTCAACCGGGTGAGAAGCGTCCACTTCGCGTATCACCTCAAGCGAGCGCACCTCCGTCTCCAGGTCCAGTCCATAGCCGCTTTTCGCCTCGGCTGTGGTAGTGCCATACCTAAGCATCACGTCCGCCCGCTTTCTGGCCAGATCCACCAGCGTCTCTCTGGACGCACCCCGGGTTGCACGCACCGTGTTCAGTATCCCCCCGCCGGCCCTCAGGATTTCCATGTAATCCGCCCCGCGCAGACGCATGACCATCTCGTTTTCCCTTGAGCCTGCATAGACAAAATGCGTGTGCGGGTCCACAAACCCCGGGACGAGCGTTTTGCCGCCGAGGTCCAGCACCTCCACCCCCTCATCACCCACATCTATGGATGCCAGAACGTCTTTTCTTTCACCAACCATGGCTATTTTTTCGCCCTCAATTACCACAGCGGCGTCGCTTATTATCCTCAGGTTTTCCATCTCCTCTCCCGTTATGGGTTTGCCATCCGGGGATATGGGGGTGGCGACGTTCACACCGGATATTATTGTCCTTTTGCCACTGGCATCACCAGCATCTCCAGCCATAAAACACCACCTTCAAACAGACTTGTCAGCACATGTTAGCACATGCCCTATCGCCAATGGTTTATTTACTCATTTCCGATCTTAAAAGGCTGCACAATTATCTGAAGGGAATCTTTTATTACAATAAACGTGTACTCTCCACGCCCCAGTTCGTTGCCTGTGGTGGACTCAATGTTGATCCAGAAAGAGTCGCCCGGGTCAAGTTTACCGTTTTCGTTGTTGTCAACCCACGTTATGTTCCTGTCTGGCAGTGGAGCAGATGTGCTGTTTGCCTGTATATCTGGCAGTTTATAATTGTAACCCTCAACGCTGAGTCCCCCCGAATTCTTAAGGATGACGTAACATTTATCCACCGGAGCAACGCCTGAAACCACACTTATCACAACGTGGTCGTCATACACAGTAGAAGTTGTGCCAACAGCTATTGGTGGGGCCTGGGTGGTGTTTGTGAAGCGCTGCACAGCAGCAAAAACCACAGTGGCAGTTATGACCGAGATAGCCACCAACAGGATTGTCGCTATTATGTGAGACACCCCACCTCTCCTGTGTTTGTTCCACAGAGAGTCTCTCCGCATCTTTTTCACCTTCAACTTTTATTCAACACCCGTCCGTCTTAACGGACTAATAAAAGAGGAATTCTTTTATAAATACGTTTCTGTTGTTCGTCAAACACCTGCTGAAAGATTGTAACAAAAAAACAAAAAAAGAGGAAGGGGGTTTGGTGTGCCGGAAACACTACAGCCTTATGCTGTCAGAGTCACAGATATGACCTGTGTTCCCGTGTTTGTGGCTATGAAGAGATAGTCCCCTGTGGCGCCACTGGGTTTCTTCACAACAATTGTGTCGCCGGGACTTATCTTGTCATTCTGGTCGTTGTCAAACCACTGGATCGTTGCGTTGCTGTCCCACGAAGTTGCCTTCACTGTTGTCGCGTCGTTCACGTTGTAGCCGCTCACCAGAACTCCGCCTTTCTGCAGCTGGAAGCTCGTAGTAGCGGCGTCCACACTGTTGGACTGGATGGGTATGGACCAGTGTGTGCTGTTTGTTTGTACTGCTCCGACACCCAGAGGCGTCACTATCTCGCTCTGCGTCTGCGTGAACCGCTGCACCATGACGAACAGCACAGCGGCCAGCACCACGGTTATTGCCACCATCAATATGACGGCAATAACCGCCGACACACCTTCTTTTTTGTCTTCCTTTCTCACATACATGGTTTTGTCCTCCTGCAGGCACCGCCTGCAATAAAACCTATGAATATGGCTGTATTTATATGTTTTCCATTAATAATCGGCTAAAAACGATTTTTCAGTCGTTGATTGACGTAAAAAGGTCCGGGTGTCACTTTTCAACGACGAAACCGCTCTTCCCTATCGTGTATTTGAAAACACCTGTCAGCTCAGGGTGGTTTGTCACCTTGTGAAGAATAAGGTTCCTCTCAAAACCCTCAGATGTTCTTATCGTCTCCAGCTCTATCAAACAGTCAACAAGGCTCTCAACCCCTGTCTGGAGGGTGTGCTGGTAAACGTTTCCATGAATTGTGTAAAGGACCTCCCCGCCGACGTGCTGAGCATGGGCACGGATGGTCCTGAGGGCCGACAGAACGGAAGCATAACTGTAGTGCTCAACGAAAAAGTTGAGCGAGTCCACCACCAGCCGGAACTTCCTGGGCAGTCTCCCGGTTTCATAGACGAGTTTGGTTAGAAAGTTGACCGGGCGCTCGCTCTTCCACGCAGAGGCGGTGAAGCGTTTTATGTCGCTGACCTTTATACCCTCCTCCCTGTATCTGCTTATCTCAAGCCGTCTGGCCAGGACCTTCTCATAATATTCCTTTCCAAAATTGACTATCCTTATACCCGGGTGATCCCAGCCAAAATACTGCAAGGTGGATTTTATCGTGTCCGTGTCCTCGTCTGTGGCTATGTATGTTGTGTCTCGCCCCTCCACACCCGCGAACTGTTTGGCAAAGACCTCCAGTCCAGCGCCGGGGGGACCGTAGACCAGTATAGTGTATCCCTCGGGGAGAGCGGACTCCAGTATCTCATCCAGCGTGTCAATACCGGTTATCTTCCTGCTCATTCAACATCTCCCCCCTCTGCCGGTCCTTTTACCACTATGGTCTCGTCGCACACAAACCCTATTATGTTCAGGAGTTCATCTGTGCTCTGCTCTTCTATAGCCATTATTATGGTGTTGGCTTCTTTTGTTCGGAGGTTGTTTACCATTATGTGAAGAAACTCGCTAAGTATCCTGTGATTGTTGTGTATGGCAAGTGAGTTTATTGAGTCCAGGACCACCACTATGTTTTTGTTCTCCACAGACGACTTTTTGTAGAGGTATTCAACTTTCAATAATATGTTTTCAAGCATAGTCGGGCTCTCAACATACATTATGTGATCAGACTTCTGTATGGCGCTCGTCATTATGCGTGAGATAGCGTCAACGAAATAGACGTGGTCCGTCTCCAGTTCAAGGAGGCGCATGGCATTCAACAGCGAAGCAGAAGGCAACGTAGCCGTTATGTAAACGACGTTCAGGTTCTTTTCCCGGGCAAAGATCTCAGTTATCGCTTTTATAACATCAAAATATGCGTTGATGTCTATTCTCATGGCCACGGCGCTGGCCTCGGGAAGGGAAAGGAGTTTTTCGCCGACCTCAGAAGATATGCTCAATCTCCACCACCACCTTTCAGCAAAGGCACGAGCAGCACCCCCACCGGGGTGAGGTCCAGCACATATTTTGTACGCGAGTGCTGGGTCCCCCTCATCTTAACAACCTGGAGGGTCCTCAAGAGGTCCCCCCGCCTCTCAAGGTTTCCCATGAGTATTATGCCATCGGCTATTGCCTCTTCCACACCATAGAGAGAATAACGGGTCTCGGCGGGCGAAATCTCACTGACCAGTATCGTGGTACACCCTTTTTCGCTGAGGGTTTTTCCCAGGCGGAGGATGAAATCCCTTATCTTCTCCTCCGTCTTCAGCCTGTAGCAGACGCTGGTTATGGAATCAATCACCAGACGTTTTATTTTCAGCTCCTCAACGATCTGCCCTATAGCATCAACGAGCAGAACTATGTCCTCAAACGAAAACTCCGACTTCTCAAGCCCGAGCCGTTCGTACATGGCGGGCATATCTATGAACGTGAGCTTGCCGCTGGTTATGAGGGACTCGTCAAAAAACTCGTATGGTATAATGTTCCGCAACAGTTTGGTGGAGGCCTCGGTCACCGATATGAAAAGAGAGTTTTCTCCTGCCAGAGCCCCATGGACCAGAAACTCCAGGCTCATCGTTGTCTTGCCCGTCCCGCAGCTCCCCGTGAGAAGAACCGTGTTTCCACGAGGTATTCCGCCGTTCAGAATGTTGTCAAGGCCCTCAATGCCTGTGACACATCTCTCCCGCTCTCCCCGGGGAAATTCTATCAGATTATCGGACATGGCAGTCATAGCAGGGATATTATGCGTCTCTGGTTCTTAATGGTTTCTGGTTGTATCCCCTGTTGGCTGGCGCTGTCCATACTGTGGAGACGCTCTGCAAAGTTTGCTCCGCAAAGTTTTATACAGCAAACCGTTTTATGAACAAGAAACAGGTTATACAAACCGGGCCAAAATGAGCCAACGCTGGAAGAGGGAGCGCCATGAAACTGCTGGACGGACTGCTTACAAAAGAAGGAAGGGCGATGTCAAAAGCCGAACGTCTCATAAAAAAATGCCACAGGACAGCCAGAGAAGCCCTTAGAGACGTAGACCTGGACGACCCACTGTCCCTGGGCACGTGGGTCCTCAGAGACGAAAGAGAAAAAAGTGGCGTCGCTCCGGAAAAGATGAAAGAACTGAGACAGAGAACCGATGCGCTTGTTAAACACCTCCGTGAGACAAAAGACGTCTGGAAGAACAAAAGAAGAGAGGGTAGTATATACTGGGCCACCACAGCCAGATACCTTTTAACAGTGGGGGACCTGGAAAAAGGGGAGAAGGCCATCAACGTTTCCCTGGGGCTAAACCCGGAAAATGCCAGTGCATGGTACTGGCGAGGGATAATCCATATGAAAAAAGGCAACCCGGGAGAAGCAGCAAAATCCTTTGACATGGCCATAGCCAGAGGAGGGGGCAAAGAGGCGTGGAGCGGAAAGGGAGACGCACTCGCAAAAATGGGAAAAATAGAGGATGCGATAAAGGCATACGAAAAAGTGCTTGAACTGGACCCAACGAGCATAGAGCACTACGACAGAATACTCATGCTCAAACCAGACGACGTTGACACGTGGGAAAGGAAAGGTATGGCTCTCAATTCAATGGGGGACGCCGAGGGTGCCATTGCCTCCTGGAAAGAGTGTATAAAACTGGACAAAAAACACGCGGGCTGCTGGAGGCATCTGGCCGACCTCTACCGTGAAATGGGCGAATACGAAAAAGCCCACTCAGTTCTCCAGGACGCACTTCAGAGCGTGCCGGAAAATCCGTCTCTGTGGGAGGCAAAAGGAGACCTGGAATACGAAATGGCACTCTACGAAGACGCCGTTGAGAGCTACAGAAACGCCATAAAACACGGCGGCGACGAAGGAACACTCGGGGAAAAACTCGCCGATTCTCTCTATGCCCTGGACCGGTTTGAAGAGGCACTGGCAGAGTATGAAAAAGCCCTGGCGCTCCGTGGAGGGAAAAATGCAGAGGACGAGATATCTCTTCTTCTCAAGAAAAAAGACGTGCTTCTGGAACTCAAACGCTATGACGAGGCGAAAGATGTCTGCGAAAAGATTCTTGAAAAAGACCCGGACAACTTTGAGGCACTGGCAGCTATGGGGGCCATATACCACAAACAGAAACAGTACGAAAAAGCGGTTGAATACTACGACCGGGCATTGAAGCACAGGCCCGACGACATGGACGTTCTCCTGGCAAAGAAAAAAGCGCTACGCCACCTCGGACGCTTTGAAGAAATGGTTGAGACGTGCAAAAAAATACTCTCCCACAACCCCCATGACAAAAAGACGTGGGTTGACATGGGAGACGGACTCATGGCTCTCCAGAGGCCGGTGGAAGCGGGAGACGCATACAAGAAAGCCCTCAGCGTGGACAGAGAATATCTGCCAGCTCTGATCGGACTAAAGAAAAGCGCCAAAGAGACGGAGAACCACTCTCTTGTCGTTGAAATAGGGGACAGGATACTCCAGCAAAGACCTGACGACGTTGAAACACTCTCCGACCAGGCAGAGGCCCTGGAAAAAATGGGGAACCTGGCGGGGGCCCTCAAATGTTACGAGAGAATCATAGCGATAAAAGACACATCCTCCGCCAGAAAAAGAAAGGGGTTCATCCACCTGAAACTGAGAGAGGCAAAAGAGGCACTGGAGGAGTTTGAAAAATCAGCCCACCACGAAGAAGGCAAAAAAGACCCAGAAGTCTGGAAGGGCATGGGCATGGCCCTCTCAAGAATGGGAAACTACGCCGAGGCAATAAGTGCCTTTGAAAACTCCGTTGAGATGGCGCCTGAAAACGACGCCGAGACATGGTTTGAGAAAGGGCTGGCACACGAAGCACTCCGCCAGTACGAAGAGGCGTTGGAGTCCTACAGAAAAGCAATATCCATAGACCCAAACTTGTACCACGCCTACGAGCGCATGGGAGCAATCCTGCTTGAAATGGGACGGGGCGAAGAAGCCCTCGGGATCCTGGACAAGGCGACACACCTGCGGCCGGAAGAGCCTATAGGATGGGTTCTGAAGGGAAGAGCACTGGATTTCCTGGGAAAAGTGGAAGACGCCCTCTATGCTTACCAGAAGGCCATTGAAAACGGCCTCAGAGACCCCGCCACCCTCCGAGAGATTCTATCCTTTTGCATGAGAAACGAGTACTGGGAGAACGCCGAAGAGATAGCAACTGAGATCCTCAGACACAACCCCAAGGACACAGACGCCCTTGTAGAAAGAGCACGTGCCAGGTACAACGCCGGCAAAAAGAAGGAAGCAATATCAGACTACATGGTCGTATCCAGGAAAACACTGGGAGAAAAAACATCCGATTTCTCACTCCAGTTTGAGTTTCTGGACATACTTCAAAAAGAGGGGTTATACCGTGAGATTATACAGGTCTGCGACGACATACTCTCCGTGGACCCGGAAAATGATAGGGCACTCATGAAAAAAGCCGACGCGCTGGAAAAAACCGGACGCCTGAAAGAGGCTCTGGACGTATATAACCTCCTTGCCGGGAGAAACAAAAAAGACCACGAGCTCTGGAACAAAATCGGACGCCTCTATGAAATGCTCGGAGAGGACGAAAACGCCCTCACGGCATACAAAAAGGCGCTTGACCTGAACCCAAAAAACCCAGAGTACATCCTTGACATGGCCACCGCACTCGCATACATGGGACGGTACAGAGAGGCTGCGGAGCACCTTGAGAGATGCCTCAAACTCTCGCCAGAAAACCCGGAGGTGTGGAACCTCTACGGCCTGTCGCTTTTCAACATCGGAGAAATGGAAAAGGCGCTTGAGGCCCTGGAAAAAGCCGCCCGCCTGGCCCCGGACAACCCGGAGGTGTGGTACAACCGGGGCGTGGTTCTGGCAGCCACAAAAAGCTGGGAGAGAGCGCTGACGTCCTTCGAGAACGCCATACGCACGGGATACGAAGAAAAAGAGATACACCTCGCCATGGCGAGATGTCTGGCAGCCCTCGGGAGAAGAGAAGAGGCGCTGGAAAAATACAGTGAATACCTGTCCATTCTGCAGAGCGAAAAAGAGGGCGAAGAGGGAAAAAAAGAGACGAACAAAACGGAGATGGCAGAGGTGGAAAGCGAGATCGCCGCCCTTCTGGCCGAGATGGGACGCCACTCCGAGGCGCTGGAACACATAGAAAGAGCGATAGAAAGAGACAGACACAACCCGTTGCTGTGGGTGAAAAAGGCGGGAATCCTTGAAAAACTCGGGAAAAAGGATGAGACCATAACAGCGCTTGAAAACGCCATAGGCATGGGGCTGTCCGATGTCAGCGTCTTCTTGAATCTCGGCCGGCTCCTCCACGAAACAGGGAGATACGAAGAGGCCATAAGGATATACGAGCGGGCGCTGGCACTTGATCCCTCCTCAAAGGCAGCCGAGCAAGGGAAAAAGATGGCAGAAGAGGCGCTGGAAAAGAAAAAAATTGAGGACTACGCCAGGAGAGTGCTGGAAAGAGAGCACGCCATGGGACGGCCCCTGACCAAAGAAGAAATATTCAAACTGTGTGGGGTCCCATACGCGTATCTCGCCCCGGTGATGCGGCTCCTGAACACGCCGGAGAGGGTCGTGCTCTCATCTCTCACACCCGGGGAGAGAGAGTGGTACGAAAAAGCTTCCCTTGAGGTGATAAGGAACTGCGTACTCCAGGACAGGGACAGGATAGCAGCCAGGGGCCTGTCTCTCAGCGACATAGTGGTCCGCCTGGGATACGACATAGAAACAGCCAAAAAAGTGCTGGAATACATTCGCCGTGTAGACGAGCTGGACATACGCAACGTTGAGCCAGACCCTGATCTGGAAGCCCTGGCAAAAGATGTCCTCTATGACCCTGCCCTGAACAGAGAAGACATAGCAGACGTCATGAACAGATACGGCATAGGCATCTGGCGGGCAAAACAGTTGCTCGCACTGCTGAACCAGCTTAGCGGAGAAACCCTGGAAATACCATCATACAGGGGCAGTTTCGCAACGCCCTCCGCCACATCATCTGCCACCGTTTCCCGCCCATCCACCGCAATGAGCCCACAGACACAGGCCCGCACAAAGCCATCCCCCCCAGCGACCCGGCCAGCAGGTGTCTCAGCCACACCACCTTCCACGGGCATGCCATCAAGGTTGACGCCCCCGCCCGGAGGAAAAGAGGGCGCCCCCGCCCCCCGGGCCCCACGGGTAAAGACCGCCGCACACAGAGACAGAAAATGCTCCGTGCACGGTAACATAGCGGTGGCGTACCACGACTGTGGAGCCGCACTGTGCAAACAGTGCCTCTTCCTGTCAACATGTCCCTCCTGTGGCCAGCCACTCAGCCAGGACAGCCTGGAATACATTGCAAAAAAAGACGAAAAAACAGGCGGAGGGGAAGATAAAAAAGAAGGAGACGGCGGAATCACGCAAAAACAACAGCGCCACGCGGCTGGAGAGAAAAAACATATCAGACGGCAACCACCGGCTAAAAAAGATGTAAAAAAAGACACAGGGAAAAAAGATGACGAACTCAGACTCTGAAATCCAGCAGGTGCTCTCCGAACTCAGAAAAGAGCGAGAGAAACACATAGGCCAGAACCCCCCCAACAGGCCTGTGGCAGTTTGGAAAGAAAAAGACGGTCTCCTCATGCCAGACGGCGAAGGCCAGCAATATGTCAACCATGGCGTGGCGGACGTCCTTGTCGTTATCCTGCGCACAAAAGGGTGTTCGTGGGCGTGGAAAAGCGGCTGCACCATGTGCGGGTACATAAACGACGCATCCCCACACGCTACCGGCGAGAAACTCGTGGAACAGATGAAAATGGCCCTGTCAAAACACGGCGGCGAACCATTTGTGAAAATATTCACGTCAGGGAGCTTCTTTGACCCCTCGGAGGTGGGCGAGAAGGAGAGAGCGGAGATAATACGCCTCCTCAGGGAAAAGGGGATAAAAAAAGTGTCCGTTGAATCCCGCCCCGAGTACATAGACGACGAGACGCTGGAAAAAACGAAAAAAATCCTAGGAGACATGTACATGGAGGTGGGGGTGGGACTGGAAACATCTAGCGACGCCATAAGGCAAAGGAGCATAAACAAGGGCTTCACCTTTTCACGGTACACGGTGGCCATGGAAAAACTCCGCCTCCACGGGTTCGGAAGAAAAACGTATCTCCTGCTGAAACCCCCATTTCTCACAGAAAGACAGGGGATGGACGACCTTTCAAGGTCAATAAGAGACGTGGCCGGGCACACCGATGTCATCTCAATAAACCCGATGAACATCCAGAAATACACCCTCGTGGAACACCTCTGGAAAAAAGGACAGTACAGGGCGCCATGGCTCTGGTCCCTCATAGAGGCCATCAGAGAAGCGCTGCGGGAACCGCCCGGTGCAGCAGAAGAAGGAGACCACCCCCCATATATAGTGTCATATCCCTCTGGCGGCGGAACAGAGCGGGGAATACACAACTGTGGAAAATGCGACAGGCACCTGCTCTCAAAACTGAGAGAGTACTCGCTGACCCAGAGCGCCCGGGTCCTCGCAGAAATGGAAAATGCAATGTGCCGGTGCAGAAAAACCTGGCAAAACCAGCTGGAAACAGACGAACTGTACAACGCCCACACAGACATAGAGTCCTGGAAAAAATCTGGAAAATGAGATGAGACACGGCGGAGGCGAGAGTGTGAAGATGAAAAAAACGCTGAGTGGCATGCGAGGAGTCGCTGTTTCAGTCCCCGGAGCGGTTCTCATAGCCCTGGACGACAGAACATATCTCTCTTTCGCCCTGGAACCACGCACGGATGTCGCCATTCTGCCGGGAAAAAAAGACAGTTATCCTGGGTTCCGAAAGGCCACCGCCGAAGAAAAAAAAGCCTTCATAGAGGGCATGGAAAATGTGGAAAGGGCCATGGGCACCGCCGAAGAAAAAACCACCCTCTCCGAGAGGAGCATCACCCTGATGCTCCACCAGAGCCCCGCACACAGAAAATCGCCCATCCCCCCAACCATCGCCCTCTATTTTCTGGGCGGCTACTCCGCCAACCTTTTCAGCGGGAAAAAACTGTCAGCCGCAAAAGTCACAGAGGCGCTGGCCAGAGCGCTCCCCAGGGCTGCCTCCCATGTGCACTACCAGATGGAAGTGGTTTTCAAAACCATGTTTTTCGGAGGCATAATACTCTTCTCAGACACCACACCCCTGGCAAGATCCCCGCCAAGAGACGTCCAGATAAAAATTGAAGCGGAGGATGCGAGAAGAGAAGGGAGAGCCGAGGAAGCGGAGAGAGAAGAGATGGCCAGTCGGATACTCCACGGCGTCCTCCCGGCTTTTCTGATCGGAAAAACGATAGAGGGGTTATCTCACATCGCCAGCGAACATGAGCCTGGCAAATGGGCTACTTTTTCAGGGTGGCAGTACGTGTTTGAGTCCCCACTGAGCACAGAGATCGCAAAAATGGAAAAAGTGACAGTGTACATTTCCAGAAAAACGGGCGACAGCGTGGAAAGCGGCTGGTCTCCTGTCACCGATGGGGTGCGCTACAGGGAACTGCTTCTCTAAAAAACGAAAAAAGAAAAAAATAAAATGGGAGCGGAAGGGGGTTGGTGGGGTTGGGTCTCAGGTTTCTGGGTTTCAGAGCCGCCCGTCTATTATCTTCTGTACAACGGAGGGGTCTGCGAGGGTGGTCGTGTCACCGATCTGGTCCGGTTTGCCCTCTGCGATCTTCCTCAGAATCCGACGCATGATCTTACCGCTCCGTGTTTTCGGAAGGCCATCAACGAACTGGATCTTGTCCGGCGTGGCTATCGGACCTATCTCCTTGCGCACGTGCTGTTTGAGCTCCTTTGCCAGTTCCTCGCTCGGCGTGTACCCTGTCTTGAGTATCACATATGCGTAGATGCCCTGTCCCTTTATCTCGTGCGGATAGCCCACAACGGCGGCCTCTGCCACGGCCGGGTGGCTCACCAGGGCGCTCTCAATCTCGGCCGTCCCGAGACGGTGTCCGCTGACGTTTATGACGTCGTCTATCCTCCCGGTGATCCAGTAGTATCCGTCTTCGTCTCTGCGGGCGCCGTCGCCTGTGAAGTAGTAACCGGGGTACATGGCAAAGTACGTCTCTTTGAACCGCTGGTGGTGTCCGTAGACGGTCCTCATCATGCCCGGCCACGGGCGCTTCATCACCAGGGCGCCCTCGCCAGGCCCTTCTATCTCCTTTCCATTTGAGTCCAAGAGGGCCGGTTCCACCCCGAAGAAAGGCAGTGTCGCAGAACCGGGTTTGAGCGGTGTCGCACCGGGGAGAGGCGTTATGAGTATCCCACCGGTCTCTGTCTGCCACCAGGTGTCCACGATTGGACAGCGCTCTTTTCCGACGACGCGGTAGTACCACATCCAGGCCTCGGGGTTTATGGGCTCCCCAACTGTTCCCAGGACTCTCAGGGACGAGAGGTCGTGTTTGTTAACCCACTCGTCTCCCTCTTTCATACACGCCCTGATGGCCGTCGGGGCGGTGTAGAAGATGTTGACCTTCCATTTCTCCACGATAGCCCAGAACCTGCTGTAGTCCGGGTAGCTGGGCACGCCCTCAAACATCACTGTTGTCGCCCCGTTGGCCAGCGGACCATAGACGATGTAGGAGTGGCCTGTTATCCAGCCGATGTCCGCCGTGCACCAGTATATGTCCCCATCGTGGTAGTCAAAGACGTATTTGTGTGTCATGGCGGCGTAGAGGAGGTATCCACCCGTGGTGTGCAACACGCCTTTTGGTTTTCCCGTTGAACCGCTCGTGTAGAGGATGAAGAGCGGGTCCTCGGCGTCCATTACCTCTGGCGGGCACTCCTTGTTCACGTCCTCTTTTGCCATCTCCTCGTGCCACCAGTGGTCCCGTCCCTCTTTCCATGCCACCTCGGTGTTGGTTCTTTTCACGACAAAGACGTGCTCCACGCTGGGCGCCTCTTCAAGGGCGGCGTCGGCGTTGGCCTTCATAGGTATGACCTTTTTGCCTCTGAACGCTCCATCGGAGGTTATCAACACCTTTGCGCCGGCGTCGTTTATCCTGTCTCTCAGGCTCTCTGCTGAGAAACCGCCGAAAACAACGCTGTGGATGGCGCCTATCCTCGCACAGGCGAGCATCGCAATGGCCAGTTCCGGGATCATGGGCAGGTAGATGCTCACCCTGTCGCCCTTTTTGACGCCGTATTTTTTGAGGACGTTTGCGAACTTGTTGACCTCCCAGTAGAGCTGTTCGTAGGTGTATGTTTTGTCTTCGCCGGGCTCGTTCCCCTCCCATATCAGGGCGATCTGGTCTTTGCGCCCGTTTTTGATGTGCCGGTCCAGACAGTTGTATGAGACGTTGAGTTTGGCGTTCTTGAACCAGACGATTTTCGGCTCTTCAAAGTTCCACTCAAGGACCTTGTCCCATTTCTGGTACCAGTCCAGGAATTTCTCAGCCATCTCCGCCCAGAAGCCCTCCGGGTCTTCCAGGGAGCGTTTGTACATTTCCCTGTACTGCTCCATGCTGTTTATGTGCGCCATCTCTTTTATCCACTCCGGTGGTGAGAACACCTTAACCTCGGCACCTTCTTCCGCCATATTTCTTCCTCCTCTTCTTTTCTATCATGTAAGTGGGTCTGTTTTGGTCGTCGGGGTGGCATAATCTCGCCTTTATTAAACCTTTCGGAAAAACTTCGGCCTTTGCCGAAAAAGATGACGGAGGCGGAAGCGGCGGGGGAGGAGGGGAATTTATATATCCCACACATATTGGAGCGTGTATGATACGGAACCTTGAAGCGGGCTCTGCTGTGTACGGCCAGCTACCCAGAGGATGCCAGTACTGCGCCAGAGGAAGCAAACTGGTTCTTCTCACAACAGGCCTGTGCAAGCAGGGGTGTTTTTACTGTCCGCTTTCAAAGGAAAAAACGGGAAAAGACGTCGTTTACGCAGATGAGATGCCCGTGGAGAGCGACGAAGACATCCTCACCGAAGCCCACCTGATAAGAGCCGAAGGGACGGGCGTGACGGGCGGAGACCCACTCCTCGTGGTTGACAGAACCGAGCGCTACATCCGCTTGCTCAAAGAAAACTTCGGAGAAGAGCACCACATCCACCTGTACACGGCCACGTTTGACCTGGAGGCTGTGAAAAAGCTCGCCTATGCTGGCCTGGACGAGATAAGGTTCCACCCCGCCCCCTCTCTGTGGAAGAACATGGACCCCCTGGCCGGGCGTCTTAAAAAAATCATGGAACTGCCAGTTGATGTGGGATTTGAGATCCCCGCTCTGCCAGACTTGACAGCGGAGATGAAAAGCCTGGTCTCATGGCTGGACCACATGGGCGTACTTTTCATAAACCTTAACGAGCTGGAGTTCAGCGAGACAAACTACGGGGCCCTTCTGGGCAGAGGCTACGTGGTGCGGGACGAGGTTTCGGCGGCCATATCGGGCAGCAGAGAGTCGGCAATGGACGTCCTGGCCTTCGCTGAAGATGAAGGGCTGTCTATGGCGGTCCATTTCTGCTCCGCCACTTTCAAGGACTCTGTCCAGCTGAGGAATCGGCTTTTGCGCAGGGCCGAAACTATAGCCAGGGCAATGGATGTCGTAACCCGCGATGGCACCATATTAAAAGGGGTTGTTGAGGCCGGCGACATGGACCCCAGAGAGGTCCTGGACCGTCTGGTGCGAGATTACCATTTCAACCCGGACCTGGTCGCTGTTGACGAAGAAAAACACCGCGTAGAAGTGGCCCCTTGGCTTCTGGAAAAAAAGGCGAAAAAACTGCCCTGGGAGTGCTATCTGGTAGAAGAGTATCCCACGTTTGACCGTCTGGAGGTGGAGAGGGTTCCTCTGGAAAAAAAGGGCGGAAAAAGGCGCCTTTTCCGTCTGAGAGAACTGAGGCGAAAAAAACTGTGAAGATAGGAGATTAACCGAAATCGTCCACCTCCAGCGTCCAGCCGCAGCTTTTGCACTGGACTGTACCACCCAGAACGTTTTCCGGCGAGTTACTCTGAGAGAGAGACAAAGAACACCCGGGACACCGGGCTTTTTTCAAAAACTCTTCCAGCCAGAGGAACATTATCTTTTCCTCGTCGTGGCTCTCAACCGCTTTTTTAAGCGCCTCAACAGCGTCTGGCTGGTCTCCCATCTCCCTCTCAACCGCTCTGAGAACATGTACCAGGCGATTTTTCCTATCGTCCGCCCGCTCAAACCTCTTCTTTTCTCCCACGGCGAATTTTTTATTCAACCACATCCCCACCACCAGGCCGGCGGCCACACCGAAAAAGTGTGCCTCGTGCGCTATGCCGCTGTGTGGATACGCCAGAGCCAGAAATGTTTCCACTAAGAGGAGAAAAACAAGTGCTATGGAAACACGCACCTTGGGGAGGACAACAAAGAAAAAAATAAAGGTCATGCGCTCATCGGGGTACAAGGCCGCAAAGCATCCTGCTATGCCCATCAGAGCACCGGAGGCTCCCAGGAGCAAAACGCTGCCGTGAAAGTGGAGGAGACCGTATCCGAGCGTGGCCACGGCGCCTGTAAAGAGGTACAGCAAAACCACGGCCCTTGCACCTATCCTGTTCTCAAGGTTTGTGGCCCAGAATATCAGGAAGAACAGGTTGAAGAAGATGTGCCAGGGCTCTATGTGAAAGAACATGCTGGTCAATAGCGAAAAAACGTTTTCGCCGGAAAAGAACACGGGCGGGTTGAATGCCAGAGATGCGACAAGCGAATAATACTCAACCGGACTGTGGGACATGGAAAATACCCTAACAACGACAAAAACAACAACATTCGCTGCTAGGAGTGAAGCGGCGGCGTAGGCGTTTTTGACTATGGGAAAAACAACACCAGCCAGTATGACGAATAGGACAAGTATGAAATACGGCGTTGTTTCGGAGGACAGCGGGGGCATGAAGGATATCAGAGTCCATCCCCCCTCCAATTCGCCCGCTCTCTCATCTGACCCCTCTGCCTTCTCAACCTCTGCATTCTCAACAGAACATAAAAACCATTCCATTTCATAGTTCCACCCTCTCAAATCCCTCCCCGATCTTTTCCAGCATGCCAGGGATATCAAGCTTTTTTTCCTCCCCGAGGACTTCTCTCATCCTCCCCCTTATGACAGGGGCCCGGGGCGCCAGGGTACAGCACAGGCCCGGCCGTGTGGAGATATCATACGTGCCTATCTCCCTGGCGATGGACACTATCTCCGTCTTGTCCAGTCCCATGAGCGGCCTTATAATGGGCAACTCGGTGGCATTTTCCTCAACAGCCATGTTGTGCATCGTCTGGCTCGCCACCTGACCAACGCTCTCTCCCGTGCAAATGCCGTCCGCGCCCACACGTCCGGCCAGAATCTCGGCCGCCCGGAACATCATCCTTCTGCACAGAATACACCGGTAGTAGGGGTCGCACTTCTTCCCTATCTCAACCTGAGACACCATCCCATGGGGGGCCAGATAGAGGGGGACCTCTCTCCCCACCACCTCGCCCACCCTGCGCACCAGGTCAAACACCTTGGCAACTTCCTGGTCGTTTGTAAAAGGCCTGTTGTCCAAGTGCAACGCCACGGCATCCGCTCCACTGGAGAGGACACTGTAGAGGGCGACAGGGGAATCAATCCCGCCCGAGACCAGAGCCACCACCTTTGAGACCAGAGCCACCACCGCCTTACAGTTCCTTCTCTCTCCCTTCCAACACGCCCCTATCTTTCCAGGCGCCACACGGGGCCATCGGAGGTGTCCTCAACAACTATTCCCGCCTCGCGGAGGCGGTCGCGAATCCTGTCGGCGGTCTCCCAGTCCTTTCTCTTCCTCGCCTTCTCCCGCTCTTCAAGGAGGATTGAGACCAGAGCATCAATAACACCGGAGAGGTCCTCGCACTTTGATCTGAAAAGCCCCAATACACGGCCATAGTCCTCAAAGACATCCAGAGCGTCTCTGAGATCAGAAACCGATGGGTCTCCCTCCGCCAGGTGCCTGTTAACCTCTTTTGAAAAGGTGAAAAGAACCGCCAGCGCCTCTCTGGTGTTGAAATCGTCGTCCATGGCCTCTATGAAACGCTTTCGGGCTTCTATAGCAGCCTTTGAGAGTTCTCCCCTCTCACCACCATCCGCGCTCAGACCAGACCCTCTGCCTCCGCCATGTCGTCTCAGTTCCCTGCGGAGGTTTTCAACCGTTGTCTCCAGACGCTTATACGCCTCCTCGGCCTCCTCCATCAGATCAAAACTGAAATCAATGGGACTCCGGTAGTGAGAGTGAAGCATAAAAAACCTTATGACCTCCGCCCTGTACCTTTTGAGCATCTCTTTTATCGTTATAACATTGCCAAGGCTCTTGCTCATCTTCTCGCCGTTAACGTTAAGAAAACCGGTGTGCAACCAGTATTTAACAAACGGCTTTTTCCCGGTGATGCTCTCAGCGATTGCTATCTCGCTCTCGTGGTGTGGAAATATCAGGTCTCTGGCACCGCCATGTACGTCGTACTGCTCTCCGAAATAACGCATCGTTATGGCCGTGTCCTCAACATGCCACCCCGGCCTACCGGGCCCCCACGGAGAATCCCACACCGGCTCCCCGGGCTTGTGAGCCTTCCAGAGGGCAAAATCCTCCGGGTTGCGCTTTTCGTCCCTGATCTCAACCCTCGCACCCGCCCTCAGACTCTCAAGTTTCTGGCGCGAGAGCTTTCCGAAATCGCTGAACTTCCTGACCTCAAAATAGACAGAGCCGCCGCTCTCATACGCATACCCCTTTTCAATGAGCGTCTGGATCTGCCAGATTATCTCCGGCACGTGCTCCGTCGCCTTGGCATAGAGGTTGACAGAGTTCACCCCAAGCGCTTCCATGTCCTCAAGGAAAGATTTGAAGTACATGTCCGCCAGGTCCTCAACGGGGACGCCAACCTCGTTGGCCCGCTGTATCATCTTGTCATCAACATCGGTGACGTTCATCAGATAGAACACGCTGTAACCCCTGTAAGCCAGATACCTGGCAATGACATCAAACGCTATGTACGTCCTGGCATGGCCTATGTGGGAGTGGTCGTACACCGTTGGACCACAGACGAACATATAAACCCTGTTGCCCACGAGCGGTTTGAACTCCTCAACCTCGCCGGAGAGCGTGTTGTACACCCGCAGCGCCATCTTCATTCCTCCTCCAGAGAAAAAAGACGTGGCATATAAAAAGGTTGATAGACCCCAATAGTCGCCGGCAAAACGCCAAACAAACCCACAGCATCACACGTCTTTCAACAGCCCAAACCAGGCCGAGGAGACGGTCTGGGTGACACACATGATGTTGGCTGTGAAAGGACAACGAGGACTACCCCACAAACAACCAGCAGACGCCATCAAACCACCACAAAACAACAAAGAAAGAAAAAAGTTACCCACGCCTCTTTCCGACGTACAAAATCTTCTTTCTTCTAGGGCTAGCCAGCACATCTATCTCTCTGAGGTCGTCAAGTCCAAGTTCACCATTTTCAATGCCTTTTTTGATCAGTTTATACACTTTGTGGGGTTTCTGAGCGTCCCCCAAAAAATATTGTACTTCTTCCCGTCTTTCATGACAATCACAATCGGTCGGCTGATTTTGCTTCCCCTTGTATGCTGAATTTCAATGCGAGCCATGCCCTTGAAGAATAAAAAAAGTCCGCTTTTTCATTAACCACTCTATGAACGTCCTTTCGGGAAATAAAAAACCCTTTTCGTATATAACGAGATTGTCATATGAAATAGAGCGAAAAAAACCTAAAAAACTACCCAGAGAAACAAGCCCGGACAATATAAAGAGCAAGAAAATCTTAAACCACGGCGTTCCCAATTTTTCCGGCAGATCTCTCCAGAAAATATATGATAAAAACAGAGACAAAAGACCAACTAAAGAAAGGCTACACCCTACAATAAAAAGTGCGTTCTGGTCTTCTCTTTATAGATCATCTTGCCCATATCCAATGTGTATCACCATCTCACAAATATTGTTAATCCACATAAATGGAAGAGAAACATATAACCACGAGACAATGAAAACGAGCCATCTCTTCTCACCCACCATCATCATATCTTTTTCTTTTTCCTCTTATCCACAATCTCAACCCGATTTCTATCAATTCTTTTCAAGATTTCGTTGAGAATTTCCTGCCTTTTTCTTATCTCTTCTTTGTAAGAAGGCATGAGGCGATCTATCATCCCCGCCAATCCAAAAGTAGTCACATACCTAAAGCCATCATCACCTACGTGGAAAAGATAGAAAACATGTTTTTTTATAACAACCTTGTGTATCGTGTTGAGCTTTACAGGATTAATTACCTCCGTGAGAGATCCATTCGGTTCCAAACGCTCCATAGAAAACACGTCATTATCCAATCTGACAACCAAAGGATACCACCGCGATCTCGTAGCATAAAATATTAATGTTAGAAAGCTCATCACAACTATGTAAGCAATGACCAAAACAGATATTTCTATCTCAACAACTACGTACAAAAATATAAGTCCTATAAGTTCTCCAAAAAAAATAGTGAGGATATCACCGTATTTTTTACATTTTCCGCTTAGCACCCATTCCATATTCATCCGCTCCAACCAGATGACTTATCTGCTAAGGTATCAATTATGGCTTTTCCAAGCCCACCTATAGCTATCACCCATTCCAGCATCGTCAAAAGCGGAGAGGTTCGCTCTAAAGTCTGCTGCCCTTTACTACTTTTTTCTACAATCATCATCAGTAGACCTCCTAGTGATAATAGTATGCCAATGGCATCGGCTGTTTTTAGTCCGTTGCCTGTTAGTTCCATTGCTGTGGTCGCTGCGTCTAGGAAGTATCCGGATATTGCGAGGGTTAGACCTAAGATGAACCAGGAGAAGGCTTTTTTCTTTGCATATTCGATAA
>Ga0190314_1000192_pt1 | contig 24080 bp, 28 predicted proteins | sample 4870071112_MG_FD_165055 | JGI IMG/M metagenome (GOLD analysis project Ga0190314, IMG submission 165055) | Hydrothermal vent sediment bacterial communities from Southern Trench, Guaymas Basin, Mexico - 4870-07-11-12_MG | ecosystem: Environmental > Aquatic > Marine > Hydrothermal vents > Sediment ...
TTTTTGCGATAGTGTCTATAGTTACTTTTTTTCTCATTGAACTCCTCCTGATTTTTATGTTACCGATATCAATCGTAACAATTGTATCACCATAACTTCATTTTGTCAAGAATCGTAGGGGGCTGTTTCAAAAATAGTGAGATTAGGTATAGAAAATAAAGCAAGGAAAGTGAAAGACAACATAAGATGTGAGGTTGTGATGGAGAAGTGAAGATACAAAATGATGGAAGTAGGGAAGAGGTATTTGTCAGAGATAAAGATACTGAGGGGGATATGAAGATGAAGTATCTTGATATGTTGGAGTGTAGATGGAAGATATGGCGATGGTGTTGGCTCTTGTTAAGCCTTTGGCGTACAACGTGTATGTGATATTGTCCTATTTTTTTCTCTTATTTCATATTTTTGTCACTCCTGCCCCGATCTTTGAAACAGCCCCCTAAGAGAGTTGATTCGTACCCATAATGTGTTATAAAATTCAAAAAAGTTCACTAGGAGGGGAATGGTATGAGGGGAAAATGCATTTTAAAGCATAGAGCTTACGCTTATATGTATACATGGAGCACCCGTCTGTGAGCTGAATTGCTCCGGGCGGGTGCTTCTCCATCCGCCCGGAGCCTGATAGAGATAGGGGCCTCCGGGCAAGGAGGCCCCTATTTTTTAAGGGGGTGATATCTTGATCGTTGGAATAAGGGGGGCAACATCCATAGAAAAGGATTCTCCAGAAGAGGTGGAGAAGAAGGTTCTGGAACTTTTGAATGAGATACACGAAAGGAACAAGATAAAGAAGGTTATATGCGCGATATTTTCTGTGACACCGGATATAAAGTCACAGAATCCCGCAACCGTAGCGAGGAAAAAATTCAGATGGAAGGATATCCCTCTTATGTGCTTGCAAGAAGCTACTTTTGAAAATTCACCGGGAATGATTATAAGAGTTCTGATCGTGTGTGAGGCAAAAACCTCAAAATTCGTCTATCTCCACAAGGCACGTGATCTCAGGAGGTGAAAATATGATCGTCGTTCTGAAAAAGGGGCATGACGATGCTGATATAGAGAAAGTCGTGAAACTTGCCGAGTCACACAACCTCAGGTGTCACATTTCAAAAGGTACAGAAAGAACCATCATTGGGATCATTGGTGATGATAGATACCTCGTTATGGAGGAGTTCGAAGCCCTCGAATGTGTTGAAAATGTCGTAAGGGTTTTAAGACCTTACAAACTGGTTTCAAGGGATTTCAAAAAAGAGGATACAGTTGTGAGAATTGGTGGTGTGGAAATTGGAGGAAAGAATTTCGTTGTTATAGCTGGCCCTTGTTCAGTTGAGGACAGGGAGATGATAATGGAAACAGCGCATTTTCTTTCTGAAATGGGTATCAAAATCCTCAGAGGAGGTGTCTTCAAACCCAGGACATCTCCTTATTCCTTCCAGGGACTTGGAAAAATTGGCCTTGAATATATGAAAGAAGCTGCTGAAAAGTACAATATGAAAATAGTGACGGAAGCTCTCGGTGTTGAAGATACCGAAATAGTGAGTGAATATGCCGATGTGATACAGATAGGAACGAGGAACTCTCAGAACTTCAGACTCCTTTTGAGAGCTGGGCAAACTGGGAAACCCATCCTTCTCAAAAGAGGTTTCATGAACAAATTGGAAGAATTCCTTTTAGCAGCAGAATACATAGCCCTCACGGGTAACATGAACATCGTGTTGTGTGAAAGAGGCATCAGAACCTTTGAAACCATGACGAGAAACACATTGGATATATCCGCCGTTCCTGTTGTGAAAATCGAATCGCACCTTCCGATCATCGTGGATCCAAGCCACGCTTCCGGAAGAAGGGATATCATAATAGATCTCTCGAAAGCCGCTATGGCCGTTGGGAGTCATGGAATAATGGTTGAAGTTCATCCAAATCCTGAAAAGGCGCTTTCCGATGGGAAACAGAGTCTTAACTTTAAGATGTTCGAAGAACTGATGAAGGAGTTACAGCATCTTAAGGAGGCTCTGGGGGTGAATTTGTGCTGAAAGTGCTTGTAATGGGAGGAGGGTGTATTGGGGGATCTATAGCTATCAAACTACACAGGAGAGGATACGATGTGGCCGTTGTGGATTTGGATAAGGAGATCGTTGAATTCATGCACGAAATGAAAATATCGGCATTTCTGAAAAAACCAGAAGGGGATTTTGATGTTCTGATACTCGCCGTACCCATGAGAGTGGAAGAGAAGATCCTAAAGAGTATTGAAAAAGACACAATTTTGATGGACGTCTCGAGTGTTATGACACCTTTCATAAAAATCGCTGAAGAGCGAGGTTTAAAACTTGTGGGGGGACATCCCATGGCAGGAAACGAGAGAAGGGGAAAAGATGGATGGGATCCAGATATGTTTAAAGAGAGAGTGTTCTTCCTTTCAAAAGGTAAAGGTGTAGATGAGAGGACTTCATCAATAGTTGAAAACATCGTTTTAACTTTGGAAGCGATTCCTTTATGGATAGATCCAGTAAAACACGACAGGATCGTTTCAAAAATAAGTCACACAACGTATTTCTTATCCCTACTGGCAAGAGCCATCGGAAAAGATCATGAAGGGTTCGCAGGACCCGGTTATGAATCCACAACGCGCCTTTCCAAACAGAATGTGGATATGGTGCTGGATATTGCTTTTTACAACCGGGAAAATATCCTCAAAGACTTGGATCACGTGTTGAAGACTTTATCCTGGATTAAAAAGCTCATGGAATGTGGCGAGCTTGGAGAACTTAAGAAATTCATAAAGGAAGTGATTGAATGAGGGTGAAACCTTCAGAACTTATAAGGGGAACCATCACACCACCACCCGATAAATCCATAACCCATAGGGCTTTGATTGTATCCTCCATGGGGAAGAAAGAGAGCACGTTTTATAACCTCCTCGATAGTGCTGATACCAGAAGAACTTTCGATATTTTGAAAAAACTGGGAATAAGGTTCAAAGGTGATTTCAGAAGGATGGAGATCATACCCTCCAGAATATCCGTTCCAGATGAGCCTCTCTTCTGCGGTAACTCTGGAACAACCGCAAGATTAATGATGGGGTTTCTCGCCTCAAAAGAAGGTACCTTCTTTCTGTACGGGGATAGATCCCTATCTCGAAGACCTATGAAACGAGTTATGGAACCACTTGAAAAGATGGGAGTAAGGTTTTTAGCAAGAGATTATGGATATTTACCTCTGGCGCTGAGAGGTGGGAAACTTTCCGGGATAAAGCATGTTGAAAAATTGGGGAGCGCTCAGGTGAAGAGTGCCATCATTCTTGCTGCCCTTAAAGCCGATGGGCCATCAACGATTGTTGAGAAGAAGAAAAGTAGAGATCACACGGAAAGAATGGTGAAAGCTTTTAGAGGATGTATAAAGGTCACAGGTAACACTATAACGATAGAACCATCTGAACTTGAATCTATCACCATGAAAATTCCAGGCGATTTTTCTTCGGCTGCTTTCTTCATAGTACTTGGAGTGCTTCACAAAAACGCCAGGTTAGTTATAGAAAATGTGAATCTGAACCCGACAAGGACTGGCCTTTTGGATGTTCTCAAATCCATGGGGGCTAACCTAGAGGTTACCATTGTTGAAGATGACATAGAACCTGTAGGAAGAGTCGTTGTGGAAACATCGAAACTAGTTGGGACAGAGGTTAAAGGATCTATCGTACCAAAAATGATAGATGAGCTTCCCCTCGTTGCATTACTTGGAGTGTTCGCTGAAGGTGAAACTGTCGTGAGGGATGCGGAAGAACTCAGAAAAAAGGAGAGCGACAGGATAAAAGCTGTTGTGAGGAATTTCAGGACGCTCGGTGTTGAGATAGAAGAACTGGAAGATGGATTCAAAGTGGAAGGTCCCCAAAGAATAAGAGGTGGAAGGGTAGATTCAATGGGAGATCACAGGATGGCAATGCTTTTTTCGATTGCCGGAGCTCTGAGTGAAGAAGGTGTCGAGGTAAAGAATCACAACGTTGTAAGCATATCCTTTCCGGATTTTTTCAAAACTCTTAAGATGGTAACAGGGGGGTCTGAATGAAGATCACAATATCTGGTGATTCTCATGGGGAGATGATGATAGGTGTTCTTGAAGGTTTCCCAGCAGGTTTCAAGGTTGATGAAAAAGAGCTGAATCAAGATCTCAAAAGAAGACAGAATGCCTATGGGAGAAGTAGCAGAATGAGAATGGAGAAAGACAGAGTCAAGATAATCTCTGGAGTGTGGAAAGGATATACAACGGGAGCACCTTTGACCTTCGTGGTTAAAAACAAAGCATCGAATCCAGTTGAGGGTATAAGAAGTGTTCCAAGGCCGGGTCACGCCGACCTGCCCGCATGGTTTAGGTACAAACTGCCAGATTTCAATGCTTATGCAGAAAGATCGAGTGCCAGATGGACAGTTGTTTTCACAGCGATCGGGTCTTTCCTTAAAACCTTCCTCAGAGAATTTGGAATGGTTATCTTTTCTTACGTTACATCGATAGGGAATGTGAAAGCTGAGAAGATCCCGAGAGATATTGGAGAGCTCATAGTGGTTAGAGACAGAACGCCCGTTTACTGCCCTGATCCGAAAGCGTCTGAAGGAATGATGAGGGAGATAGATTTCGCCATGAAGGAAGGGGATACGCTGGGAGGAACGTTCAAAGTTGTGGCAAAAGGTGTTCCAGCAGGCCTTGGAGGTTTTTCGAGTATGTACGAGAAACTGGATTCAAGGATAGGGAAAGTTTTCATGGCGTTGCCAGCAGTTAAGGGATTGATCATAGGAAGTAGCGATACTTCGGTCAGAGGATCCGAGTATCACGACCCAATAATCATGTCGAATGGGAGAGTAAAAAGATCCACGAACAACGCGGGAGGAATCGAAGGGGGTATAACAAACGGTGAAGATATCGTTGTAACGGTCTTTGTAAAGCCAATACCAACCATGAAGAAAGGTATTGAATCTGTTGATATGAAAACTCTCAGGAAGGTGTCATCTCCCTACATAAGATCCGATGTGACGGCAGTTCCAGCACTGAGTGTCATCGGTGAATCTGCTCTTTCCATAGTTCTTTCTGAAGCTTTCCTTGAGCGATTCGGTAACGATTCTTTCGAGAGCATCAAAAGGAGGTTCGAAAGTGAAAGTTTTCCTGGTTGGGATGATGGGATCTGGAAAGAGTACGATCGGTAAACTTCTTTCCAACATCCTTGGATACAGATTCATCGATATGGATGAAGAGATAGAAAAATCTGAGGGGAAGAGAATAAGGGATATTTTCAAACAACGAGGTGAGGAGTATTTCAGAAAACTGGAGAAAAAGCTTCTTAAGGAAATCTCACGAAGACGTGAGGACCTGATCGTAGCCACCGGTGGTGGGGTGATAAAAGATCAGGAAAATAGAAAGATTCTTAAAGAGCACAAAACCATTTTTCTGATGGTGGAACCTGGAGAACTTCTAAAGAGAGTGAAGGTAGACAACAGGCCACTACTCAGTGAGGGAAAGAACAGAATATTCGACATCTGGAAGCAGAGAGAAAGATACTACAAGTTGTTCACCACAGTCGAATCGACGGGGTTGAACGTTTGGGAAACCTGTGCAAAGGTTCTGTATAAAGTGCTGGAAAGAGAAAGGCTTTCGATCATGGATTCTGTTCACAAAGTACTAATTGAAAGAAAAGCACTTGAGAATCTCAAAGGGGATGTCGTGTTCACAACTCGCTCCGTTCAAAAGATATATGGAGAATTTCTAGGAAACTCTTATATTTTCCCAGATGGTGAGAGTGTAAAAGACATGAAATATGTTCTGGAAGCCTATAAGATACTCTGCGATATCGGATTTTCACGATCACAGGTTGTTACGGGAGTTGGAGGAGGAGCTCTGACTGATTTCACCGGTTTTGTTGCATCGACCTTTAAAAGGGGCACAAAACTTTTCCTTTATCCCACAACCCTTCTTGCGCAAGTCGATGCTTCGATTGGTGGAAAAAACTCTGTGAATTTCGAGGGGGTTAAGAATTTACTTGGAACTTTCAAAATGCCTGATTTGGTAGTTATAGACCCACTAGCGCCGCTCTCAATGGGTGATAAGAGATTCAAGGAAGGTATAATAGAAGCTTTCAAGATGAGTCTGATATCTGGAAAAGGTTTGAACTGTTTCAACAATGAGCTTCTCATGAGGAGACTCACGAGTGTGGAGAAAATCATAGAATTTTCTGTAAAAGAAAAGCTCGGAATCGTTGAAGAGGATCCTCATGACAGAGGCATCAGGAATGTCTTGAACTTTGGTCACACCATAGGACATGTTTATGAATCCATCACAAAGGTACCACACGGTGTGGCAGTTGGATGGGGGATGATCAAGGAAACGGAGTTCTTCATAAAGAGAAAAATGAGTGATCGGATCGTGCTGAAACTTCTGGAAGATTTTCTTGCAAAGCTGGATATAGGTAGCCTGCCTTCTCTTGACAGGCAGAAAGTTCATAGGTTTCTGAGAAACGATAAGAAATTCCAGAGTGGCAGGGTGAGAATGCCTGTAATACGAGCACCTGGAAATTACGATTTTGTAGAGGTGGAAATCGAGGAACTCATGGAGGTGATATGATGATACTCGTGATAAATGGACCGAACATGAATATGCTTGGAAAGAGGGATAAAAAACACTACGGTGATATGACGTACCAAGAGCTCGTTTCAAGGATAAAAAGCTGGGGAGTTGAAAGGGGTATAGATATCGAAGTTTTCCAATCGAACCATGAAGGGGAAATCGTCGATAGAATACAAAAGATGGATTATGAAGGACTCATCATAAATCCGGGGGCTTTCACCCATTACAGTTACTCCATAAGGGATGCTCTGGAGATCGTACAGGTTCCAAAAGTGGAGGTTCATATATCCAATATATACGCAAGGGAGGAGTTCAGAAAGAGAAGTGTAATAGCTCCTGTCTGTGACGGTCAGATCTCTGGCCTAGGTTTTTTGAGTTACATACTGGCTTTGGAGTATGTATTATGTAAGCTACAGATAAAATGAGAATTTTTGAAAAAATCATATCGGGTTACTTTACCTCACCTCAATTTAACTTATTTCTCCTTTTTTATATATAACCTTAAAAGCTATCACAACAAAAAACATCACTACTCCCAGTAATACATAAGAAGTTGCAGACGCTTCAGCAAGATTTAGACCCATAAAAGTTTTTCTATAAATAAAATAACTCAATACTTCTGTACTTACACCCGGTCCACCACGTGTTAATACATAAATGAGATCAAAGGTTCTGAAAGCAAAGATTGTTCTTATGATTATTGCTGCAACCATAACAGGACGCATCAAAGGAATTGTAATGTAGAAGAGCTTTTGAAATTCATTTGCTCCATCTATAGTAGCAGCTTCATAGGGTTCTTTGGGGAGAGAAACTAGTCCTGCCAGTAACAGCAAGATCATGAAGGATATTTGCTGCCATATATCGACCATTAGAACACTCCAGAAAGCTGTGGTGGAATCAGCAAGCCAATTTATAGGTCCTATACCAATTAATCCGAGGAAATAATTCAGCACCCCGAGGTCTGGATGTAAAAGCATTTTCCAAATGAGCCCTACTGCTACAGGGCTCATCACCATGGGTAAAGTCAATATGGTGTAATAAACCCGCTTGAATCGTATTTTTCTATTAAGCATAAGCGCTATGATGAATCCTAAAGTGAATTCTATGGATACAACAAATACAACGAATTTTACAGTTACCCAAAGCGAATGCCAAAAATAAGGATCTGAAAGAGCTGTCCTATAATTTCCAAAACCTAGAAAGACATTGAAAGTTGGATTCACAAATGTATATCCATAAAAACTTACTATGAGAGAAAAAAGAAGCGGCACAGCTACAACAGCAGCCATTACTGCCAATGATGGTATCATGAACATCCATCCGGTAAATTTTTCTGATTGTTTAAGACTGTGCCGCCTCTTTAGCATTTCATTTCCTCCTTATTTTTTCCATAGACCTGCTAGTTTAGATAACCTTTCTAGCTCTTTTGCAGCCGTATCAAGAGCATCTTTGATACTTTTCTTCCCTGATGCTGCTAAAGAAAGTTCTCTTCCCACAACTTCAATCATTTGAGCAGAATATTGAAATTCAGGAACATGTTTGGCATACATGAGCAACCACATCACCTTGGGATACCATGGATATTTTTTCACCACTTCCTCATCAGTAAAAACATCGAACCTTGTTGGAGCACCTCCCATGAGAGCCCTACGCTTAGCAATCTCCGGGGATTCTACCCATTTGATAAACTCCCATGCTTCTTCTTTGTGCTGAGAGTTCTTCGGTATTGCCCATCCCCAACCACCATTCAAGCCAATGCCTCCTGGCATTGGTGCTAATGCTACTTTACCAGCCACTTTAGATTTTTTCGGATCTTCTAACTGGGCTACCATCCAGTTGTAAGAGATCATGCTAAAAGCTTTACCCTGAGCCATCACCCTAAAAGCGTCATCTAGATTGAAAGACAAAGCCCCTGGAGGTGCTGCATTCTTCAAAACTCTTATATACAATTCTGTCGCTTTTATTCCTTTTTCATCATTGATGCAAGGGTGCCATTTCTCATCATAATAGTCTCCACCAAGTGCAAAAAGGTAATTTGACCACTCCATGACGATAGGATCTCCTCTTTGAGCCTGCATTGCTGAACCGTAAAGATCGGTGTTAGCTTGAATAAATTCACAAATTTGGACATATTCTTCTAAGGTTCTAGGAACAGTTAGTTCTTTGCCATATTGTTCTCGATACTTCTTTCTGAGTTCTTCGTTCTCAAGAACATCCTTACGATAAATCAGTCCCATAGCATAGTTGTACATAGGGATCATATAGAGCTTCCCGTTGTAATAGCCAACCATGTCGAGCATGGAGGGTAGATAAACCGAGATGTCAAAATTATCACGTTTGACGTATTTTTCAAGAGGTTCAAGCCAACCAGCAGCTGGAAATTCTCCTGCCCAATAATTGTCTACCTCTAATAGGTCATATTGACAGTTCGGGCTCATTAGTTGAGGTACTAACTTAGCATGCATGTCCATATATTGAACGATCTCAAACTCTACTTTGATACCTGTTTTTGCTTCAAACTCTGGAAGTAACGCTTTGATTATATGAGTTTCTGGAACGTCTTCCATAAGGACTTTTAAAGTGACACCAAAGAGACTAAAAGTTACCAGTAAGCTAAGGATTACAAAAACCCACCTTTTCATACCAAACACCCCCATTTTTAAGAAATCACTTTATTGCCCCAAAACTAAGGCCTCTTACTAGGTACTTTTGAATGAAAAGGCTTAAAATCACGATAGGTGTAATCGCTACTATTACACCCGCTGAAAGTTTTCCTATCATTACACCCCTTTGAGTCTGAAGAGCAGCAAGAGCTACTGGTACTGTGGAAGAATCCGCCCCTGTAAGGACAAGAGCAAATAGAAATTCATTCCAGCACATGATAAAGCTGAGAACTGCTGCTGCCATCACCCCAGGAGCAGCTATGGGAAATATAACTTTGATAAAAGCTGTAAACCGGTTTGCACCATCGATTAGTGCTGCTTCTTCAAGCTCCTTGGGTATCCCTTCGAAGAAACCCATAAGTATCCATATCAAAAAGGGGAGATTAAAAGCTAAATAGGAGACAGTTAATCCCCTTAAGGTGTTTACCAAGCGGAATCTCATGAATATAGTGAAAAGAGGGATTACCAGAACCACTGGTGGTAACATTTGACTGGATATAACAAGAAACTTCAATTTATCTCCACCTGTGTTATACTTTGCAAAAGCATAACCTGCCAAGGATGCTAATGGTATTGAGATCAATGTGGACATAATTGCGACAATGAAGCTATTTTTGAAGTAATGGAGGAAATTGTTGTCCACAAAGATACTGTAGTAATTTTCTAAAGTCGGTTTGAAAAGGAAGCGAGGGGGTATCTCATAGGCAATAACTTCCGATGCAAAGCTTGTCCTTAATGTCCAAAGAATAGGCATGATGATCATAGCCGAAAACACTATCAAAATAATATGAGCCACCACGTTCCATCTACGTTCTGATTTAGACATACTCTCGCCTCACTATATCTTATTAATGCATACATATTCCTCCCGTAACATTGATAGCCTGACCTGTTAGGAAATTAGCATCTTCGGAAGCCAAGAATAATACAACTTTTGCCACATCATCAGGATAACAAAGACGTCCCAAAGGCGTTTGTTTCACATACTCCTTCCTGATCTCTTCTGGATCATCAACACCTCTCAGTTGAGCCTCCCACACAACTTCTCTATCTTGCATGGGAGTTTTCACAAACCCTGGGCATACTGCATTCACGTTAATACCATAAGGGGCGAGCTCTTTAGCAGCTGCCTGAGTGAAACCAACAACGGCGAACTTGGATGCACTATAGTGTGCGAGGAAAGGAGCACCTATTTTAGCAGCCATAGAAGCGATGTTCACGATCTTTCCCTTTCTCCTTTTGATCATATGTGGTACTACATGTTTAGTCACTAGCCAAACTCCTTTAGCATTTACATTCATGTTGAAATCCCATTCCTGTTCTGTAAGCTCCCAGAACCAGTTCATAGTTGAAACTCCAGCATTGTTAACAAGTACATCAATCCTTTCTAGGTTTTTCAATACCTTTTGAATAACTCGAGATACTTCTTCCTCTTTCGTAACATCCATAATAAAGGAATGAACATCAAATCCTTTCTCTTTTAGAGAAGTTGCGGTTTTTTTTAAAGCTTCTGCGCTGATATCTGTTATTACCAATATAGCACCCTCTTGGCCAAATTTCTCACAAATAACTTTCCCTATTCCACCACTGGCACCTGTTACCATGACCACTTTGTCCTCAAATCTCTTGTATTCCATTTTCTGTAATCCCCCTTTTGAATACATGTGGTTTGTGAGATTGAGTAATCATTTCTTCATCTTAATGTCTCAACTCTTTCCATGAATCTCTTTACCCTTCTGGGATCCACAGAATTCCAAGTGATTCCATCTTTTTTCAAACTTGTCCCGACTATAGCACCATCCGCTATGGAGAGGAGCTCTTCAACATTCTCTAAATTCACTCCAGTATTCACTAAAACCGGCACATCTTTAACGGCTTTCTTCACTCGCTCAAGAGTTTCTCGACTTGGAGGCACTCCTGTCATAGGGCCTGAAATTAACACAGCATCAGCTAATGATGAGAAAACCACACTTCTAGCTACCTCTTCTATAGGCCTTTTATCCAGAGAACTGGCAAATTCAGCGCAGATATTGAAAAAAACTTTTATATTAGCTGCATCTAAAAGTTTTCTGTATCTGTAGACCTCTCCTACTGAGGTATTCCATAATCCCATATCGGAGACAAAAGTCCCTGTTATAATTTCTCGAATAAAACTGGCCCCAGTAGCCTTAGCAAGAGCAATAGCTGCTTTTGGATCCCAGAGAACATCTACACCAAATGGCACTTTGATTTCATTCATTAATTCACCTATAATTCGTGCCATAACAGCCACAGTGGCTATGTCAGCATTTAAAGTGTAAGGTCGATCATTTTCATTACAAAACATGACAGCATCTATTCCTCCATCTTGTAAAGCTAGAAGATCAGATCGTACACGTGAAGTAATCCACTCTATTCCCTTTTTGTCATCGTAAAGAGGAGATCCTGGAAGTGCAGGAAAATGCACCATACCAATAATGATTTTTGACTTATTCAGTCCTAACAACTTAATCACCTCCGGCAATTGTGTTCATACTTGATCTATAACCACGGATAATTCGGATATTTTCTTTAGAAGCTCTGGATCTGCTCCTTTAGATGTGATAAAAATATCCACTTCTGAGAGATCACATACTTTAACAAATCCTTTCTTCCCTATCTTAGAATGATCCGCTATCAGGATCACTTGCTTTCCCGCTTTCACAATAGCTCTTTTCACTCCCACTTCAAACATAGAAAAATTCGTAACTCCTGTCTCAGGATCCACAGCATCTGCTGTTAAAAAAGCTTTTTCTACTTTAAATCGCTTTATTATCTCCTCTGCCATGGTTCCTCCAATGCTGTAATATCCTGGCCTCACATTGCCAGCAATAACGTATGTCTCTATATCAGAAAAACCAGCCAGTTCTTCAGCTATCTTTACATCTGCTACCACAATTTTTAACCCTTGTCGTTTATGAAGAAGCCTGGCCAGATAAAAAGATGTTGTACCTGAATCCAATAAGATACTATCTCCATCTTCAATGTATTCTAAAGCCCGCATTGCTATTCTTCGTTTTTCTTCTCGCATAAGTGAAAGTTTAGTTTCAAACATTGGTTCTATGGAACCTTTATTTACATCAAGGATAAGGCCACCATGAACACGCTTTATTGGAAGTTTGGTCATTTGCAAAAGTTCTTGAATATCCCGACGTATGGTAGGTTCGGATACTCCCAGCATTCTGGCCAAATATTTAACAGAGACACTCCCTTCCTGACGTATTTCTTTCAGAATCCAAGAAAGTCTTTCAACCTTTTTCATGGATATCACCAAAAGGATTGTAACAAAAATTCGATCATATGTCAACCAAATTCGTTCATAATTATGCACAATATCGTACGAATTTATTTGATTTAGCGTAAATGTTTATCTAGTAATAAAACATTACGAAAAATGAATAAAACATAGATCAAAAAATGATTTTATGAAATTACGTCAAGAAATTGCTGTAAAGTTTTCTTTCACATTTCTGTACCCAGATTCCAGAAACTCATTTATATCAAGATATTGCCGAGGATAATGGCAAAATTAAGAAGAAGTAGCGGAGCATACCAGAGGGGAAAACTATCAGAAGGAAACCTTCAAGAAGTGAATAGACCATCCCTTTCTGGATGTCCTGAACAAACTTGAGGTAAGTTTCTTCCAAGAAGCAAAGCCCTTACCGGATACTCCTGCACCCAAAAGGAAGCGGCAAAAATTGAAAAACCATTCAAGGATAGATTATTACAAATTGCTGAAAGAAAAATGTACAGTTTCTGCAAGATATATGGTCAGGATGGTATTTCAGCGTAACAAGAACTACGTGATTTTCCAGTGCTTTTGATGAGGGAGTGGATGACTATATACCAAATATGAGATTCACACTTTCAGGTGGTCAACTTCTCCAGACTAAGTGCCATCTCACGGATTTTTCACCGGCATTCAGTCTCAAAACCTATCCATCGGATTCTCCATACCTTACGATCTTTTTTGGACGGGTGTAACTGACAGTAATAATCTCACCGTTCAATAAAGCGACGATTTTTCTCAACACTTCAAGATCACTTCCTCCATATTTTCCTTCTTAAAGTTTTCCAAGGTTTTCGTCTGTCTTGATAATCCAGAAATCCCAGTTGGTAGTTCCTCCAAAGATGATATCACCATCTTCTGTCGTATCAACGCTAGATATGTAGCTGTCACAGCGTATCCTTCTTTTCCTTCCTTTGTACCTGCTACCACATATTTTCCATCTTTTTTACTACATCAGGAAAAGCAACATCGGGTATTTCAATTGTCCAGTCTTAAGTTGAATCGGATTTCAATTTTACGATGGTACCAGTTGCTTCACCAGCTTGTTCTACTGCTCCAACGAATAAAAACCTACCATTTAGTGCCTCAAGAAATTTCTGATATTTTGCTTCTTCAAAATACGCTTCTGTAGCGATTTCTCCACTTTCAGGCCCTATTATGAAGAACAACGTGTACCAAGTGTTTTCCATAAGGCTGTTTATTAAAGCGCTTATGTAACCATTGTAATTGTTCTGAAGTAATGAAGCGTGAACTAATATATCGTATGTGTCTGGACCTCCTAATGCTGTTATACCCGTTAATTTCAAATCTTTATTGAATCTTATCGCAAGCCCCTCTCCGTTCCCCCATAATCTTCTATATTATTAAAGTTATGCTAATCCTAGATGACATGCGTATCCACCATTTTTCATCATACTTTCTATTACCCTTTCAACATTATTTTCCCCAGCTACCAATTGTTTCTCTATGTCACCTTGTTCATTCATCCTCAGGATCCAGGTATCCTTCTGCTTGGGAGTGAAGCCCGATAGATCCCCATCTGAAAAATTGGTAACACCAACTAGTAAAAAACCGTTTTCAACAGGTAAAACACTACTAATATCCAAGTTGCGTTTTCGAGTATCATTGTGATGAGATAGGAGCAATAAACATTCGCAGAAAGTATCTCGGCTACGGTCGAAGTGGATTTGGCTCCCGCCGTAGATGTGAGGTTCATCCCACCCTGTGTGATCCGGGCATTAGCCCGTGGAAGCTGGTCTTGAGCCAATAAGATTCCTATCCTCTTCAAGAAATTGGGAGTGGGTCAACAAGTGAAATGTTAGTAAAATCAGATCTTCCGAGGTCAGAACCGAGGTTTTTTATCAAAATGTTGGTGGACTCACCACCCATATACCTATCGCTTCTTTATCACCTATATTACGCCACTTGTGAGGAAGGTTACATGGATAAGTTATGCTATCTCCTTCTTCCAATACGAAAACCTTGTCGCCGACGGTTATCTCCATTTTACCCTGAAGTATTATTCCTGCTTCGAGCCCTTCGTGAGAGTAGAAATCTTTTCCACTTCCCTCTCCCGGTTTCAAGTAGACCATGAACAAGGCCAGAATGTTGTTTTTCGTCGAAAGCAACTCATATCGAAGAGCTTCCGAAACTATTATGTTCGTTCTCTCTTTTCTTCTAACAACGTACTTTGCTTCCTCCTTTATGGTTTCTTCCTGGAAAATCGAGACCAGAGTTTCTCCGAGAGCATCCAATATTTTCTTTAAAGTGCTCAAAGAAGGAGAAACCTTCCCATGCTCTATCTGGCTTATGAGACTCGGTGTTACACCGATTTCCTTGGCCAGATCTTTGAGTTTGATCCCTTTTGATTTTCTAACTTCTCTGAGCTTTCTCCCAATATCTTTAATATCCCTCATGATCATTCCTCCATTCCCACAAGTTTCAGCATGGAACCATAAAGTTTCACCAGTCTTTCGAATTCATCATGATCGTAAAATCTGCATTCACCAGATGTGAAGCTTTTTGCAACCTCAACACAGAATCTAACCGCAGGCTCAAGATCGGTGGGACTTGATGTACCTGTTGCACATCCCGGAACAGGAACTTCCGATGTTATAGCGATTCCAACAACTGGGCTCTTGGTTATCGTTGCTGGTTGCATTATACTGTTTATATGATGTATCCCATTTCCATATGGTGTTACATCCTGCATTGTTATCGGAAGAACAACTGGTAGCTTCCCGCAAACTCTCTCGTATATATCTAGAAGGTCATCCGATGGTTTCAGTATGTAACCTTCTTTCACAGTTGGAGAGATGGCAAAACCCTTAACGTTTATTATTCTGTTTCCCCTTGTTGTATCTATCGACAGTATGGCTTTCATATCACTTGTTATCATCTCTCTGAGGACTTCTTTAACCCCCACAGGAGATCCCATGAATGGAACCGGTTCATGAGGCTCTACAGGAGCGTTAGGGCAAACATGAGTTGCAACTATGACATCACTTTCGAGGATATCCCCTCTTTGCCTCATCTTCGCTAGCTTCAAAGCACTCGCGAGTGCAACCACAGCTCCATCACCGTCACTGACTAAACCAATGAAGTTGGGCCTTGCTCCAACTCCCCCAAGCTGTCCTATGATACCCAAAACGTTTTCTTTACCCTTGCCAGGTATTCTTATTGTGATCACATCCGTTTTCCCTTTTTCACCCTTTATAATTTTCACATGAACGTCTACATCGTATCTTTCAAAGACTTTCCTGATATCTGATCCATTCACACTCGGATCATCCAGAAGATCGTAGATGAAGGCAACATCGTTTAGCATCTTCATCCCTCCTTGTATAGATGACAGAATATCAAACGATCGTTCATCCTCACGGGTTTTGGCGGTTCATCACATATATCCATTGCGTACTTGCATCTAGTCTTGAAAGGGCAACCTCGAGGTGGATCCAATGGACTCGGCACTTCTCCTTCGAATACCTCCTCGTCCTTCCTTCTCTTTGGATCTGGGAGCGGTACCGACGAGAGGAGAGCTTTCGTGTAAGGATGAAGAGGCTCCAAGAGAATGTCCTGAGCTGATCCCATCTCCATTATTTTCCCAAGGTACATTATCATGACTCTATCGGCTATGTGTTCTACGACTTTCAGATCGTGGCTGATGAATATGTAAGTTAGGGCCAGTCTTTCTTGAAGATCCATCAACAAGTTCAATATCTGAGCTTGGACAGATACATCTAGCGATGATGTTGGCTCATCCAGTATGAGGAGTTCTGGCTCCAATACTAAAGCTCTCGCGATGCTGACTCTCTGCTTCTGACCGCCAGAAAGTTCGTGTGGATATTTATTCAAAACCTCTTCTGTCAACCCAACTTTTAATATGACCTCTTTTACTCTCTTGTTCCTTTCATCCTTTGTGGCGATTTTGTATATATCCAACCCTTCCCTCACAATGTACTTTATTTTCTTTCTAGGATCCAGGGAAGCTTCAGGATCTTGGAGCACGATTTGTACTTTCTTTCTAAGGAATTTGAAATCTTCTTTGCTTTCGATAGTTTTACCTTTAAAAACGATTTCTCCCCCTGTTTTTTTATGAATCCCAAGTATGGTCATTGCGATTGTGGATTTCCCGCTACCACTCTCTCCAACGATCCCGAAGGTTTCTCCCTTCTTAACGTGGAAGGAAACACCGTTCACCGCCTTTATGAATTTTTCAGGTTTTCCAAAAAGTTTATCTTTTATCGGAAAGTAGACCTTTAGATCCTTGATCTCCAGGAGTTTCATGCAGGATCAGCTCCTCTTCGATAGAGCCAGCAGCTGACATAGGACCCGTTCACTTTAAAAAATGGAGGCTCCTTCTCCTGGCACAGCGTAAGGGCATCAGAACATCGTGGATGAAATCTGCAACCTTTTGGTGGATTCATGAGATTGGGAACGTTTCCCGGAATAGAATGGAATCTACTTTTTCTCTTTTTGTAGAAAGATGGTATAGATTTCAAAAGACCTTTGGTGTAAGGATGAAGGGGGTGTTCGAAGATATCATTGATTTTCGCCTTTTCAACAATTTTTCCTGCATACATAACCACGACGCGGTCTGCAATTTGCGCAATAACACTCAAATCGTGAGATATGAATATGATGGATGCTTTTGAGGATTCCTTCAATTTTCTGAAGAGTTTCAAGATCTGTGCTTGAATTGTCACATCTAAAGCTGTCGTCGGTTCATCGGCTATTAGAAGTTTCGGCTCACACAACATTGCCATGGCAATCATAACCCTCTGCCTCATACCGCCGCTGAACTCAAAGGGGTACCTGTTCATCATCGTTTCAGGATCTGGTATTCCCATCATTTTCAAAACCTCTACGCTTCTGTTCCATGCTTCTTTCTCATTCATATTGAGATGCTCTTGAAGCACTTCCATCAGTTGAACACCTATTTTCAACGAAGGGTTCAAAGAATTCAAGGGATTCTGGAAAACCATGGAGATTTCTTTTCCCCTGAGTTCATGGATGTTCCTAGACACATCTTTCCCTTCGAAAAGAATTTTTCCACTCACTAACCTTCCAGGAGGGGAAGGAACAAGCCCCATTATCGCAAGGGCAGTTGCGCTCTTTCCGCTACCGCTTTCTCCGACTATCCCCAAAACTTCTTCGCGCTCAACCTCAAAGCTTATACCATCGGGTGCTCTTATCTTTCCTTCAGGCAGGGAAAACTCAACCACAAGATCTTTAACCTCAAGAAGTGCCAAGTTCTTTTCCCCTCCCGAAGTAGTCTTTTATTTCGTTCAAAAGATCTTTTGAGGAGAAAATATCGTAACAGGTCATCGCAAGGGCTTTCACAGCCCTTATCATAGCTTCATACCCTTCTTCTGAGTTGGCAAATTCAGCAAATTCATGTGTATGTGCTGGGACATACTTACCACCAGTTATGTTCACATAGGCATGTATTCCGGGAACGACCTGTGTTACATCACCCATGTCAGTTGAACCTACTCCTTGCTCGTAAGTCCTTTCCACAACCTCTTCCCCAACTATCTCGAAGTTCTTTTCTAAAGCTTTGGCAAGTGGTACGTTTACGAAGACTTCGTTCATAGACTCCAGCTCTTCAATGTTGTATCTACAGCCAGTCATCAACGCCGATCCTTCCACAAGTTTTTTGAACTTATCAGTAATTCTTTCTAATATGTCTTTATTAAGAGCCCTTACGATTATCTCAGCAGATGTGTACTCTGGTATTATGTTCGGAGCTTGTCCACCGTTGGTAATTATTCCATGTATTCTGACCTTCTCTGGTAACTGCTGCCTCATGAGCCCTATCCCAGAAAAAAGTTGTATCATGGAATCCAAAGCGTTGATTCCTTTTTCAGGATCTGCAGCTGCATGTGATGGTTTCCCGAAAAACTCCACTTTATAAACTTTCAAAGCATAAGATATATCAAAACCAGTTGTGAACGACGCTGGATGTATCATCATGGCAACATCCACACCCTTAAAAACACCGTTTTCTATCAGTATTCTCTTTCCAGCTCCTTTCTCCTCAGCAGGTGATCCCACAACTAGGATAGTTCCTTCGTATTCGTCCAGAACGCCTGCTTTTTTGAGTGCAGCCCCTGCACCCGCACTGATGACTCCTATCATGTTATGACCACAGGCATGACCAAGCCCTGGTAAAGCATCGTACTCTGCAAGAAGTGCTACGACAGGAAAGCTAGAGCCACATTTCGCAACAAACGCTGTTTCAAGTCCTGCTACGTTTCTCTTAACTTCAAAACATTCTTTTTCGAGGAAATCAGCAAGAAGTTTCGATGATTTTTTCTCTTGAAAAGCTACCTCTGCGTATTCAAAGATTTTTCTTGCCATTTCGATGAGTTTTCCTCTCATCCTATCCACAGTTTCCATTATCTTTTCTTTCATTTTACCCCCCCTTACGTTCTCAATCTGGGATCCAACGCATCCCTCAGACCATCTCCAAGTAAATTGAACCCAAGACACGTTAGCAAAATGGCAAGTCCGGGAAATATCGCCATATGAGGGGCAATTTGAAGAAAATCTTTAGCTTCGCTCAACATACTTCCCCAAGAAGGTGTTGGAGGCTGTATACCAAGCCCCAGAAAGCTCAGGGTCGCTTCACTTATAACGGCTCCTGCAAAATTCAGTGAAGAGTATATTATCAGAGAAGGAACTATGTTTGGAAGAATATGGTGAAAAATGACTCGAAGATTGGAAGCCCCTAGAACTTTCGATGCTATCACAAAGTCCTCATTTTTTACGTTCAAAACCGCACTTCTCACAACTCGAGCAAAACTTGGAACCATGACGACACCTATCGCGATCATGGCGTTGAAGAGGCCTGGTCCTAAGACCGTCATCATCGCTATGGCAAGGAGAACGTAGGGAAAGGAAAGGAGAGCATCCATGAATCTCATGATGAGAGAATCCAGAAATCCTCCAAAATATCCTGAAATTATTCCAAGAATAGTTCCTATAAGAGCTCCTATACCGACCGCAATTACCCCGACCATCAAGGATACTCTGGATCCATAAACGAGGCGAGAAAAAACGTCCCTCCCATAATCATCTGTTCCGAATATATGGCCTCCCTCTCCTGGCTTTGCAAGAATGTGCATGAAATCTATTTCATCGTAAGAGTGAGTCGCTATGAGCGGTGCGAAGATCGCTAGAATTAAATCTAGAGTTATAATGGCGAGACCTGCCATTGCAGATTTACTTTTCAGGACCCTTTTGATCGTCATGTTTCATCCCCTCTCATAACTCTGTCTTATCCTTGGATTCACGATCGCATAAATCACATCAACCAGGAGATTTATGAATATGTAAGTTACGGCAACAAAAAGCACTTCTCCCTGAACAAGCATAAAATCTCTTCTCATGATGGCATCGACCATGAGTTTTCCAAGCCCGGGAAGGGCAAAAACCGTCTCTGTTAAAACCGCACCGGCAAGTAGATTTCCCAGTTGCAAACCGATGACTGTGATTATCGGAACGAGGGCATTCCTCAAGGCGTGTCTGTATATTATTAAACGCTTTCTCAGTCCTTTTGCATAAGCTGTCCTCACGTAATCCTGTCTCAGCACTTCCAGCATACTGGATCTTGTGAATCTAGTTATGGTTCCCATGGAGAGAATACCGAGTGCGAAGGAAGGTAGAATAAGATGCTTCACAACATCCCAGATACCCTTATCCAAACTTCCAAGACCAACCGCTGGGAGCCATCCCAATTTCAGAGAGAATACGATGATGAGTACCATTCCAAACCAGAAGATGGGTATCGAGATCCCAATGAGCGCTAGGACCGTTACAAGAAGATCGGTGAAAGAATTGTGTTTGACAGCACTGAGTATGCCTGCTGGTATCCCTACCAAGACTGCTATGAAGAGAGCAGAAACGCTCAAAACGAGAGTCGTGGGAAACCTCTCCAGGATAAGAGAAAGAACATCTTGCTTGTATATCAGGGATTTTCCAAGATCTCCTGTTAAAACTCTCTTCAAATATAAAAGAAACTGAACGAATATGGGTTTATCGAGGCCAAGCTGTTGTCTGAATCTAGCAATATCCTCTGCTCTTGCCTCTGGTCCAAGGATCACCATGGCGGGATCTCCGGGTATGAGTTTCAAGAGCAGAAACGTTATCAGAAGAACGAAGAACAATGTTGGTATGACTTGAAGGAGCCTTTTCACCAGATATTTCCGCAAAGTGCTTCACCTCGAAAATGATGGGGGACTTCCCCCATCATTTTTCTTCAACCCATACGTTCGTGCCAGGAGCGTACAACCTTATCATCATATCGGGCGATACGGTGAAACCTCTAACTCTCTTGTTAACACCCATAACCACCATCTTGTGATAGAGTGGCATATAAACTCTATCCTGCATGATCAACTTTTCGGCTTCCTGGTAATATTTTATCCTCTCTTGTCGATCCGCTGTTGACTCTCCTTTGGCTATGAGTTCATCGACCTTTGGATTGCTGTATCCTCCACCATTTCCATAGGTTCCTTTTCTAGATGAATGGAACATGTAGAATATGAAGTATTCAGGGTCTGGATACCAGGTCCAACCGATGGTGTACATATCCGCTTCTCCCTTTGATGTGACTGCGACAAAACTCCCCCATTCCAGAGATTGTACTTTGAGATCTATACCTATCTTCTTCAACATCGATTGCATTATGATAGCTGCTTTCCTCCTGTTTGGATCCTCTGGAGTGTATATCGTAAGCTTAAGTCCATTTTCGTATCCTGCCTCTTTCAAGAGCTCTTTTGCCTTTTCTGGATCGTAGGGAAGGGCGAGTTTCTTTATGTCTGGGTTGTAAGCCCATGAACCTGGCGGAATGGGACCGTAAGCTCTGACACCAGAGCCATTCGGGAACAACACTTTTATTATCTGATCCAGATCCACACCGTAGAATATAGCTTCCCTAACTTTCTTGTTTGTCGTTGGCCCACGCAAGGAGTTCATGTACACCGCATAAACGTTCACACCGGGAACCATGACAACGTCCACATTTGGAGTTGCCTTCACCCTTGGAATGTCCTGATCAAGAATGTCGCTTGCTATGTCGACCTCTCCACTCATCAGAGCAACTGCAAGGACTGACTTGTTCGGTATGAACTTGTACGTTATCTTCTTGAGGTACGGTTTTTCACCCCAATAATCCTCGTTTCTGACAAAGGTCATGTGATCATCCTTCACCCATTCAACCATCTTGAAAGGTCCCGTTCCAACAGGGTGAAGAGTGAATTCATCTCCCCACCCTTCTACCTCTTCTTTTGGAACCACAGCCGCGCCTATGTCCGTCAGAACTGTAAGGAAGGGGGCAAAAGGATATTTGAGAGTGATTCTAACAGTGTATTTATCAACAACCTCGACTTTATCCACCATGTAGAGTCTCACCATCGGTGATATCTTTATTTCTCTCTCGAAGCTGTATTTCACATCTTCAGCTGTTACCTCTCTCCCATCTTGGAACTTCCCTTTTTGGAAGTGAACACCTTTTCTAAGCCTGAACGTCCAAACCTTCAGATCTTCTGAAACTTCCCATGATTCTGCGAGAAGTGGTCTTATTTCCTTCACTTCAGCATCGTATGCCACCAGTGTTTCAAAAACGTTTCTCATGACCTGAGCTGATGCAAGATCTTGATACAGAGCCGGATCCATGGTGGTTGGATTCTGATCGGTACCAACAACGATCTCCCCATTGTAGTTAGGACCACCAAAAGAGATGACTGTTAGCAATGTAACGATGAGAAGCAGAATGAACTTTCTCACAACCAACACCTCCCTTATAATATGGACCTGAGAAAATTTCCCAGTAATTTACGAGCTGATACCACGATACCTTCTGTGTATTTCTTCACAAATTCTTCTTCTCTCAAAGCGTATCCTATACAATCCAAGATAACGAGATCTCTATCCTTCAGGATTGATAAGTCGTTGAAGATGTGCGTATAGGGTGAATACGAGACTATTTTTAGATCTCTCGCTATACTCTTCCATTTTCCTCTTACCATCTCAATTTGACCAGGCTCTGGAACAACGATTCCCAACTTCTCGGGTTTCATGATTGAAGCAAAGTATCTCAATATTTTTGAAGGAAGAATGCACCCGTCGATGTTCACATCGTCGGTACATAAAAGCACTGTCATTTCCTCTTGATGAGGGATTCTTTTCAATACCTTCTCTACCCATCTTCTTGAAAGTTTCACTTCGTTTCCATCTCTAAGCCGTGTAACGAGAAACTCTTCATTCTCTGATGACTTGGCTTTTTCGATGTTGCTCGGATCATCAAGAAGACCTATTTCTTTATAGTTCAACGTTTTTCCTATGATTTTAAAAAGTTCCGGTATGACATCATCCCTTGGCGTCTGCCCAAGAGTTACAAACACCATGATGATTGCCCCTTCTAGATTTTTTAAATTATACTTAAAATTGTATTTTACCAGAAAGGATTCGAGAATGTCAAATGAAAGATCATGTAAGATGGCAGGGGGGAATGGATACATTCATAATGGATTTAGAAAAACTTGAAAAGGCGATTCCCTTCAAGAGATTGAACAAGTTTCTAGGTTTTGCGAGGGAACACAATGTGCGATGTTGCGGCAACGAGGTAGAATAATAGCTACATGCTAGTTCATTCTGGATATTATCATAAAATCCAATAAGCTCCCCATGGAAATTTATGTGGTGAGATACGAAATGAGGGTTCTTTACAAAAACAACAGGATCGATTTTCCGGTGAGAAAAGATGATGGGAAGAACATCTGGATAGAGGTTAAATACTTTGATTGAAAAATAGAATTGCTCTTTTTTCCGGATGCTCCGACCAGAATTGGAAAGCTTTAATTTACGATGTAATAATCCTTCCGGTGACTTTCCAACTCAAGGGGACATACATCAATTTTGAGAGGCTGATACTTATATGCAGTGAGGGATTCACTCGATGATATCTAAAATTTCTGCTTTCTGGTGCTCAACTATCCTTTTTGGATCTATCTTTATCAATCTGTCAATACTTCCCCCACCTCCCAGAACGTAATCGTTCTCCATCACCCTTTTATCGACAATGGTTTTTATATTAACTCCAACAGGAGGAACCGACCCTATCTCATAACCTGTAAGTTTTTGAACCTCCTCAGGTTTTGCCATTCTGACCTTTCCGAACATCTCCTTGAGTTTTTTGAAACTCACTTTAGCTTCTCCATCCACGATAACGAGTAATGGCGTTTTTTTACCTATCAGAACGATGGACTTAACGATCTTTCTTCTGGGGACCCCAGAAGCTCTAACTGCTTGCTCAACCGTTTTCACTGGCTCTCCAAGATTCAAAACCTCCCCACCTAATTCACGTATCAAATCTTCAAAATTCATTTCTATTACCTCATTTCCAATTCGATTGATAATAGGTCGTTTTGTATATGATATCATACCATTGTGCTTGTTGTGAGGTGAAAAAATGTTGTACATTGGGACGAGTGGCTTCTATT